>JACCDW010251283.1_pt1 | contig 31609 bp, 24 predicted proteins | sample 7449781 | NCBI WGS metagenome assembly JACCDW01 (sample SAMN15323449, study PRJNA562643) | freshwater metagenome | isolation source: river surface water | place: USA:Blue River Watershed | collected 2017-08-18
AATCACATCCCAGAAACCTTTTTCTACTGCAACCTCGTGCAGGTGTTGCGATACTTCATCAAACATTAAATACATCCTCCATAATTGTTGTTCCGTCTTTAGTTTTACCCAAAGAGAATTTGTATACTCCACCCTCGTCAATCTTCATATAAGCCTTGGAGAAAGCCGTAGGGAATACTGTAACGCTGTGCAGCGTTCTTGTAGCGTCTGCTAAGACCAAAGAAGCCATCTTCTTGCCAGCCTTAGTAACTCGTGGCTTGAATGATACCACAAAGAGTTCATCCTCTTTGTAAGGTAGCATACGGAAATTAAGAATCTTAATTAGTCCTGTTTGGTTTGCCTTAATTTCATCTGCTGGAACTGCTGTAACAATTCTGTTATCACTTGCCAAGATGATATAGGTACGACCTGCTTCGATAAGCGACTGCTCTTCGTCGAAGATACCAACACTACCAGTCTTGTCTAGAATTTCAACTCGTGACCAACCTTTGCCACGCTTAATACCCTTGACCATACCCATTAGAATAAACGAACCCTTTTCCTCATACTCTTCTACGTCATTGATAAATGCATGGTAGTGTTGTGGAATTGATACGTTAAACTCTGGTAGGTTTAGGTATTCGTAAAGATTTTCTTTAACTTGTTCATCATTGCGAGGATTATCATCAAAAGTTGCAGCACCAACAAGACGAAGAGCTTCAAGGGCACGACTATTAACGCCATTCCCCTTACCAAAAGTAAACTCCTCAAGCTGTTTGTAGGAGCTAAAAGGGCGAGCAGCAATATACTTAGAAGCAATGTTGTCAGAAATGTATTTGATTGCTGAAAGTCCAAAACGGATTCCCTTTCCTTCGATTGTAAAGTCAATGTCTGAATCATTAATGTGTGGTAGGCGGATAGGAATACCCATACGCTTTGCTTCGATTAGATACTCTGTACGAGCATCCTTGTCACCCTCGTTCTTGAGCAATGAATACATAAACTCAATTGGATAGTGATACTTTAGCCATGCTGTCCAGTATGACAGCGTTGAATAGGCTACAGCGTGAGACTTGTTAAAGGAATACCCTGCGTGAGCCTCAAAGTCGTGCCACAGGTCTTCTGCAATGTTTGGAGACAGGTAGCGAGAAGCACCCTCAACAAACTTGTCTTGGAACTGCTTGAACTCTTTGGCATCTTTCTTTTTACCAATAATCTTACGAACCTTATCGGCTTCTGCCATTGTCATACCGCCAAGTTCTGTACAGGCAAGCATAACTTGTTCCTGATACAAGATACAACCGTAAGTCTCTTCAGTAAACGACTTCATTTTCTGATGCTTGTAGTCTAGGTTTTGCTTACCGTGCTTACGAGCGATGTAGTCTTTACCAATGGTGTTCATAGCACCTGGGCGAACTAGAGCGTTAGAAGCAGCTAACTCGTTAAAGTTCTTGACACCCATCTTGACTAGCAAGTTAGTATATGGTGTAGCTTCACACTGGAACACACCTTTAGTGAATCCATCAGATAGCATGGCATAAACCTTTTTGTCTTCCATGTCAATCTGGTGTAGGTCAATCTTGTCGTGGGTACGCTCTTCAATAATCTTAAGAGTATCCTGAATAACCGATAGAGTTTTTAGACCAAGGGCATCAATCTTAATCAGACCAATACGCTCTGCCTCTTCCATGTCTACCGCCACAACAGGAATACGCTCCTTATTGCCAGGACTGGTACGTGTCTCTAGTGGGGCGAATTTGAAGATAGGCTCCTTGGACGTTACAACACCTGCAGCATGGATACCAGTACCACGAATACGACCACGAAGTTGTTCTCCGTATTCTTCAATCTCTGGATACTTATCACGGAATTCTGCAGTTGACTTAGATGTTAGATACTCATCCCAGTCGTCTACAAGCTTAAGAACCTTGTTAACGTCAGGTAGCGGAATGTTTAGAACACGAGCCACGTCACGAACAATACCCTTGCCCTTGAACTCCAAGAATGTAGCAATCGAAGCAACGTGACGATACTGACGAACGAGATAGTCCTTGACTTCTTCACGGCGTGAATCCTGAATGTCTGTATCAATATCTGGGAAGTCGTTACGCTCTGGGTTAATGAATCGGAAGAATAGAAGACCATGCTGGATTGGGTCTACATCTGTAATGCCAAGAGCATAGCAGAGCAGCGAACCAGCAGCAGAACCACGTCCTGGTCCTACCATGATGTCTTCTTTCTTAGCCCAGTTAATCATGTTACGAACAACTAGGAAGTAAGGACCAAATTTCTTATCTTTGATAACAGCAAGCTCTTCATCAAGTCTGTCAAGATATTCTTGGTTAGTGTGTAGTCCACGCTTAGTCAGACCCTCAATTGCTAGTTCGTATAATTCTTGGTCTGGATTGACATACTGTGCTGGAAGCAAGTCTAGGCTATCCTGAAGTTCATAGTCTTCAATCTGGTCAGCAATGTTCTTGCTATTCTGATACATATCCTCACGGTCAATACCCTGGGCAAGCATAGCATTACGCATCTCTTCGTCAGAGAGCAAGTGAATCTCAAAGTTCTTGAATGACATCTGACGGTCTGCACCATATAGATAGTCTAGCTTGTCCATAAGGTTATCGTACTTCTGAGTACCAGCAAATGTAACATCCTTCTCAGTCTTGTTAGAATATGAGTTTAGGATAAGCTTGAGTTCCTGAATGTCACGCTGTGATTTATCTGCGTGGTGGCAGTCTGGAGTGATTACAGGCTTGATACCAAATTCATCTGCAAGGTCAAGTAGCATCTTGTTTACTTCTGCTGGATTGTGTGGCATTACTTCAATGTAGTAGTCGTCACCAAAGGTATCCTTAGCCCACTTAATGTGTTCTTTGGCTACTGCTAAGTTATCTGCTTCGATAGCCTTGCAAAGAAATCCTGAGAGACATCCAGAAGTAATAACAAGTCCTTCTTTGTATTGCTCTAGAATAGACCAGTCCATACGAGGCTTCTTAAAGAATCCTTCTGTCCAAGCAATCTCATTAAGCTTGTTAAGGTTCTCTAGACCAACCTTGTTTTTAGCAAGGATGATAAGGTGGTTGTAGTTTAGGTCTAGTAGGTCGTTCTTTTCTTTCTTATCTTCGTGGTCTAGACGGTCTTTACAGATGTACCCTTCGACACCAAGAATAGGCTTGATACCTGCAGCCCTAGCAGCACGATACATCTCACGGTGTCCAGATAGAGAGCCGTGGTCTGTAATTGAAATAGAGGTCATACCAACAGATACAGCACGGTCAACGTACTCCTGTGGTGTGGCGATGCCATCAAATAGGCTGTAGTGTGTGTGAACGTGAAGTGGAGCGTAGCTCATTATTTCCTTCGATAGTGATTAAAAGTTTAAGTGGGGCAGTTTATAGTGATGCCCAGCACTGTGGTTTACCAGTCTGTGTTGCTGGATGTTACAGAAGCAGCCTGACCAAAGCCGAAGTAGAAATTCTCCTGCTCTGCATAAGCAACTTCACGAACGACCTTTTCAAGGTCAAACGCTTCAACAGTTCCCCAGGTGTATGGTTCTGCATCTGGCTTGGTTGGAAGTAGGGTGTAATTGGTTTCAGTTCCCTGACCATTACGCTTAATCTTCCACTCAAGGTTTGAGATTGAACCAGTCTCTAGAGCATACTCACGGATAGTGTTGAATGCTGACTGCTTTGAAATACCCTGTGACCAGACAGCCACGTAGGGAGCCTCTGTGCCATCGTCAATAATGACGTTGCAGTAGAAGCGTAGGCGTGAACGCCAACCAGACTTAGGCTCCTTACGAGCCATTTCACAACCATAGCAACGACCCTCTGAGTCAATTGTACAAGCAGCCTTAAGCTTGTAATCCTTTGGATTGGTGTGTTCTGCGATAACCACTGAAAGTCCACGGTCTTCGCTGTAGTTTGCTGAATCCTCGTCTAGCTCTTCAACAAAACGAATCTTTGCAGACTGACCATCCGCTAGTTTTACCCAGCGAACCTTCTGTCCACCATTTGCACTGCTATCATATTTTGGCTTATCAACTAATGCACTGATATCTTTTAGCCCTCTAATTACGCTCATAATATATTCTCCTTATGTATTTTTAGCGGATACCTAGTTTAGCATACCAGCAATGGTCTTGTCAAATGATTCTTCAAGATTTTTTATTGCTTCGTCTGACATATCTCCGATATCCTTATATTGTTTATCTAATTTGATAACGCTAACACGATTGCCAAGTCTTTCGATAATCTTGTCTTTCATGTTACCGCCAGCTTCATCGTTATCTGCAATGACGTATATCTCATTGAAATACTTTTGAAGTAGGTCTGTTTGTATCTTGGATACGTTTGCACCAAGAGTTGCTACAGCAGGAAAACCACATTGGTCAAGTCGAATTGCATCAAATGATGATTCAACCACATAGACTTTGCTGGATGCTTTTACTCTGTGTAGATTAAATAGGACTTTGCTCTTTGGCAGTCCTGGTGTATTTTTAAATTCTTTGCCCTCAACTGAGCGTCCCACAAACCCCACTGAAACGCCTTCAGGGGACGCTACAGGGATTGTAACCATATCCTGCTTCTCACTATACCCCAAATCAAATTTGCGTATTGAAGCCTCTGTTATGAGCCTACCAGAGTAGTATCTAATTGCTCTAGGGGAATCTAGGGCTTGTTGGTTTAATCGTTTAATTTGTAGTTCGTCATATGGAAGATAGTCTGGCTTAACAACTAATGCCTGATTAATTTGATAGGAAAGGTCAGTCTCTGTTTCTTTGGACTTGATAAAGCGTACTGCTTCAAAATAGGTACGGTTAGAAGTGTGCATAACAAAAGCAGTTAGGTCGCAAACGTGCTGACAGGAGAAGCAAAAGAAGAAACCAGAACTCTTATCAATTTCACCAGCAGGTGAGCGAAAGTTATTGTGGAAAGGGCAAAATATAATGTAGTCAGAATCTACTTCTGATTCGATGTTGATGCCTGACCCTGCGAGTACTCGCTTGATTTGTTCTGCCGTATATACGTTGTTGTTCCGTCTATTCCTGTAATCCATTCGCTCTTTCTTCTTCCTACATATGTTCCATACATTGATAATCTAAATGTAAAATATTCTGTTATGTTATTAAATTCTATCGTAAAGTCTGGGTCAATGTCAAGCCTTGGTACATACCCAGATAAACGCATTTCTGCGGTGACTAACCTGATGTATTCAGTTTTAAGTCTACCGATAGCTGCATCATCGTGGATTTGACCATCCAAGAAAAAATGTCTAATTGGTTTATGGTGTATATTGCCCATACTCCATTATAACTAGTTTTCTTCATAGTCCTTGTAACGATAATATCCCTTGTCAAAGTCTACTTGAACCAAGAATTCACCCATAAATCCGTTACGGTTCTTACGGAATACACACTCTAGGATATCTGAGTTGGTGGCACGACCAAGTGCTAGAACCCAGTCAGCATCGTATGCAATCTGGCGAGACCATGCAGTTTGTCCAAGAGTAGGAACAGTATCAAGTTTGGTAACATCGTCAGGCGTTGCAGACGAAATAGCAATGATAGGCATCTCTTCGCTAATAGCCATAAGCTTTAGTTCACGAGATAGGTTCTTCATGCGTACCGTCTCGTTATCCGACTTCTGATTAGGTGACATAAGCTGTAGGTAGTCTACAATAACTAGGTCTGGCTTATACTGGTCAATCTTACCACGGATAACCGATGGAGTGACTTCACCACCAGAATCATTAGAGATGATGTGGAACTCTGGCTTACCAGCAAGTTCCTTAGAGTGCCAACGCTTGAGGTCGTCAATCTCTACCTGACCATTAGAAAGTTTTCTGTGTGACCATAGACCCTCACCCATGATTGCAAATACACGGTTACGGACTTCAGTTTCTGACATTTCAAGTGAGATGATTAGTGGTGACTTGCCTTGCTTCCAAGCTTGTACCGCCATGTAAAGAGCAAACCAAGACTTACCGATACCTGGATAGGCTAGGAATACGCCTAGCTGACCTGGAGTAATACCAGCAGGTAGATAGTTATCGAATCCTGGCAGACCAGTCTTGATACCAATAGAGCCTAGTGCTTGTTGTCTTGCTAAGTTTTCAAAGTAGGCTACTGCTGAATCAAGGTCTGTTGCATCAATATCACGAATGACTGCAGTATTCTTTTTTAGTTCTGATGTCTTTTGGATTAGGTCTTCTAATGCTTTTGTTCCCTGACCAGACTGAACTTCTGCAGCAGTTGAACGCAATACATCCTTAAGGCTATCATTTAGAAATTCTGCTTGCAGTTCTTCTAGGTGATACTTGGTAGCACCAACATTGTCTACAGGGGCAAAGTCACGGAACTTTTCTACAACCAATGAGGTTGGTGGCACAGTGCCATTTGCTTCGGAATAGTTGCGGATAAACTTCCAGATATCGTTATGAGTTCTAAGAATGTTTTCCACATTTGCTTGTAGCAATACGTGGACTTGCTTGTCTTCTAGTACCGCTGAAATTAGCTTTGATTCTGTATTACTCATTCAACCACTCCTTGGCTTTCGCCCTACGTTCGGCTCTCTCTGCCTCGTCTTGCTTTCTTGCTTCAATAGCATCAGCGATACGGTCTGCATAGTTTGCAAACCACTTCCAACTTGGATTTGGACTTGTGTCAAAATAATAGTCTAGCAGATTATAGCATTCTGGTAAACCATAGGATTCAATAAGGGCATCGGCAGCCCACTGCTCAACATTTAGATTGAGCGTTACTCTTTGCTCATAGTGCTGTGTGTGCAGCTTAGAATAGCGACTGAGCAAAGCCATGCGGTCTTTGCGTTCAGCCATTACTTACCGTCAGCCTCTGACTGTGCTTCTGCTACTTTGTCTGTGAGCTTTTTCTCTACGAATGCGTAGACACGCTCAAATGCGTCATTGGTGCTTTCACCCTCACGCTTATTATCACTTACGCTAACGTCAATGCGTAGCGACTGGAAGTTGCCTAGATTTAGTGTATAACCCAGACCTACTGTTACTTTAGTGCTTTCGTTTTCCATATCCATTACTCTCTCGTTAAATTTCTTCATTCCAAACAGGAATGAATCTGCCATCTTCTGTCTTCGTATAAGTAAGTATACCATCACCCATACGTCGTGTCAACTCCTGTTTTGTAGGAGTTATATCATTGGTAATCAGCTTATCTTTGCGTGGTTGTCCAATATGGTAGGTAGCTAGTATATCACGAATTTCGTGAACCTGCAACTCTGAATAATAACTTCTTACTTGCCATCCAGTTGCTCCACCTTTTTGGCTACCTGTTGGATGTGGGATAACCCCACGCTTCATAAGATTTGGCAAATATTTTTTGTGTCTATTTACTAAAGTTGCTGTTTCTCCAACAGTATATGCCTTTTTGCGATTGCGTTTAAAATCAACAACGAGACAACTTTCTATTCTATCTTTGTTTATATTATAAACTGACATAATTCCATTAGAACGATTAATGTGATGTGTTCTTACAAGGTCTCCATTAAGAAACCAAACCTTTTTGCTGCCTGGAATTACTGGAGCATTGTTATATGCTTCTCTATCCATAACTATACCCCTATGGCTGAACCAACTGCAATAATGTTTAGGCTAGTATTTGCAACGCTACCACTTGATTGAAATCTGACATAGCCAGAAACTTCCTGAGTGGTAATTTTAGTAATAACAATTGAGTGGTCCTGAACAACATTTGAGCCAGCTGTGTGAAGCATTGTTGATGTTACAACTGGTGGCTTGCTAAACTTTGTAACAAAGGTATGTCTAAAACCAATCTGGTCTGACTTAGCTTCTGTTTTATCTATAGAAATATTAGCAGCCTCAACAGAGATACCAGATGTTGGATAAACTGTCGCAACCCTGTCTTGACCAATAATTACTGATTCGTTTTTGTCTAATCCTAGCTGTGCCTTTAGGTCATTGATATCATTAATAGCAGCAATGATAGTCGGTAAGTCTAGTGGTTGTCCTGCAATAATTGTCATATTTTTATTATACCATATCCTAGACTGTTCCACCATCTACTGGAGTAGTTTGTGTAGATACTCCAGTAGAAGATAGGTATACTTGTGCTGGAGTATTAAGTATTTGTGGCGAGGTTGGTAATTGAATAGCAAACTTTGCTAACTTTGTTCCATCTTCTGATTGATATGTAGCAGGAATATCAATTACAAATGAATTTCCTGTAGACCTACCAGCGTATGAATAGTCTGTGTATGTTCCACCACTATTGCTTGACCATCTAACATAAAGGTCATAACGATTCATATAAACATATGGAGATGTCCAAGATAAGATAAACTTTGTTCCATCAGAAACTATGTTTAGATTAACTGTAACTGGTGTCGGTGATGAAAAGTTTGCTGCATCTACTATTTGTACTGGTGACCAAGCAGACCTTCTGTTACCGTCTTCAGATACTACCCTATATCTAAAATAGTATTTGCCAACTTGTGTGTCATCTGTTGTGACAATAATTGGTGGCAAGTTTTCTGGCTTTACTCTTGCTTTTTTAATATTGCTTTGAAATGCGTCTACCATTAGACCACATCCATAGAAAACCTAAACTCAACAAGTGCCTGGGTATTGTTTTCTTTTACAAATGTTTGAGAGGATATGTTTTCAATAACGGTGTATCCTGTTAGACCATATAATGGATTTGGAGAAGATACGTTTTCCATTCTAATAGCATCTACTGAAACAAGGTGATTTGTTGATAGCGAACCACCGTCAAATACCGCCACGTAAATTTTAATTGTGTCCATATCTTTCCAACTAAAGTTAGCATCTATTGTCATTTCTGACAAGGTTTGAGAAAGAACAACATATCTATTTGATGATGCATAACCAGTCATATCTTCAGTTTTTCCAAATCTAGCCTTTGTTCCATCAGACTGATTAATAAAATCAACAATAATGTTTACTCTGTCTGGCTGATTAGTTGTACCAATACCATCTCTATTTACAACAGAAAGGGCAACCTTAATCTTATCTAGTGGAGAATTTCTGCTTAAATCAGCCTGTGTTTCTTCTAAAATAATAAAGTTATCTGTTGACTGAACGGTATATGCCAAAACTTCTGCGTCAGTATCGACGGTGCTTGCCATACCAACACCGTCGCCTAAAATAAAAATTGAACTGTCGAAAAATCTCGGCACTTCTTGTCTAGCAACTCTTTCGCTGTTTTGAAAAAGAACATTTGTAGCACTTGCTCTAAAGGCTGGGGATGATGAGAATATGGCAGAACCAGTAGCATCTGTCACGCTTGTAGTAGTTGCATTGACCACCACAAAGGCACTAGATGTTCTTGAATAAATGGTAAATGTTCCGTTATAGCCAGAAGGAGATAGTCCACTAATAGTTACGCTATCTCCTGTTTCAAAACTATTGTTTGCTGTATATGTTACATAACCAGTAGATGGGCTACCTGGTGTTACTGCAGTAATTGATGCTGGCTGCTTTACTTCAAATGTTCCGTCTGAAAAGTTAATTGAATTATCTGTTGCTAGTTCGTCAAGTGCTGAAGCTATAGCAGTAAGTTCTACTTTGGTTGCCGAGCTGCTTTCTTGCGACTTCCATTTTTCAGATGAGGAAAATGTAAACAAGTTTCTGCTATCTGCAACGCCAGCAGATGGATTTTGTACTGCAGGATAAATACCAATTTCAGAAATTTCATATCTTTCTGTTGTTGGCAATTCTGCTGTAAGAACTAGCTTTCCATCCGCATAACCACGAGAAACAATTGGAACTCTAAGCATTTCAAAGTCCATTTCAGTTTTTGCTTTAAAAGCATCCTTATATCCGCTAGAGTCAGTTGTCCAGTTGTACGAACTAGAAATTGGCTTTGCTCCACAACCAAGAGCAATATATGATGCGTAGCTTGGTGTCTGTCCGAGCATATATTTAGCTAAAATAGATTTTCCAGTATTTGTAATCATTATGTATATATTGTATCATTAAAAGCCGTGTCCATGACTAAGAATTCTACTTCTACCCTTTCTGTTCCAGTAATATCGGCAAAATCTATTTGAATCTCATACTCTGCTACAGTTTCAGGAGTTTGGTATGGCACATACTCTTCTGTTGGTTCCGCAGCGACTGGAACAAAATTATCTAAATTAATTTCAAATGCGTCAAAATATGACTGTAGGGTTGACTGCAATGAAACCAAGTTGTTTGGATTATACGTAATATTAACATTAGATATGTTTGTAATTGGAGAATACTTAATGTTTTGACCATTTACCATATCATTTCTAAGAATTGTTGATAATGCCCTGGCATTAAAGTACTCAAACTCTTTAAAAAATGTTGACGCACTATTGTTAATTGGCAAATCTTGTTGTGCTGTAAAATCTACAATTGGCGGAGTTGAGCGAATTGCTCTAGCTTCTTCAGACTTTCTAATAAAATAAAGTGCAGAAGATGCTGATTTTGGTAAGTCTGGAACCGCATAAATTGGCATTACACTACCTCACTTAGATATACACGCATTGTTGGACCATCTTCTCCAACCTCATTCTCAATAGAGTATACCACAAAGCGTGTGTCGTCTGCAGATATCTGATTAACACTGTCTACGTCATACTCAACCTCAACAATATCTCCTAGCTGGATAATTGGCATTCCAAATACGTCTATGCCAACCGAGCGTCTTGGTCTCATAATTTTTTTAACTATCCATCCCATAATGTCGTTTGCAGCATCCTGTGTTTGAATATAGATAGAGTCTAAGCTAAAATCTTTATTTCCATAGGTCATTCTACTATTCTTAATGTCAATATATGCTTCCCTGGCTAATGATGGATTATTGAATAGTGAATCTGGTACAAACTCTGTATCAGAAAAGTCGCTACGTTTTGCAAAATAATCATCAACGGTTAGTTCGTTTTGAGTATCATTTGTAAGTGTAAGACCTACAATTGATAGTGGATTAGATGCTCCAGAACCAATAGAAAGACTTCTATCTGTATTGTTAAAAATTAAAAATTCTGCTCCATATGGATTTGAGTTAAAACCAGAAATTGTATACCCCTTGGTCTTATCATCTTTAGACACAACCTTAGATAGCAAAGATGGATATGCTTTATCAAACTTTATGTTTAAGTAGGCACACTCTCTCATAATTGTTCCAAATTCTTCGTAGTAAAGATTATAGTCTGAGCCATTTGTTCCAACGTTTGTAAAAAATGTTGTTTGTAAAATATCATTAATAGAATATTTTGCTGGTCCTTGGTATGCGTTTTTTGTTGTTTTGATTCCAAGCGTATCAGATGTAATGCTGTTTTTGCCTTTAACTATTTCTATGCTTCTATTTTTGGCATAGTTTGCTGATAGAGCATAGACATTTTCAAACATTGCTCTTGAAGTGCCACGAACAAATAGGGCAATATTTTGTGTGTCTGTTCCTTCTAGAAAATCTGTTTCCTCTACTTGAGCAATAAGTTTGCCATTTATGTAAATATAAAAATTGTAAGTTTTATTATTTATCTTTTCATATTCGACAGCAACATCGTATGCCCTTGCTTCTTGTTCATCGTCTGGAAGAGTTCCTGCTCCATAAAAATCTCCACTATCAGTTAGGATTGAGTATAGTCCTCTATAAAGAACTGTTGGGATAGATAACGAGGCTTCTCCATCTACCGCACCATTTTCCCTATTTACCTTATAAAAATAAACTGTAGCAATATTATTAGCAGAATAATCAGCAATGTTGTCCTGAGATAGTGCTACCAATTCTAAATAGTATCCTGTGTTGGTAGATGGATTTACCATAATACCAAGCCCACCGCTACCGCCAGAAATAGTAGGTAATTCTGAAGACTCTCCTGTAAGATTAAAGTATGGCATGGCTCCATAAGCCAACTGAGAACCATTTTCAGTAGATTTAATTGTTCCAATAATCCTCATTCTTGTTCCAACGTGATTATATCTTGAACCCAAGTTTTTGTATGAATATGTAATAAAGTCTTTTGGAGAACCATCTGATGTCACAAAGTTTGGTCCATTCATTACTAATGCAGATGCAGCAACTGTTTGTGTAGCTAGGTCTTGTACATCTTTTTGAATTTCATTTTTGCTTTCGGTAACAAGAGTATTTTTCATAACTGTAGTAATGTTTGCTGTTCTAGCTTTGGTTTGGCTACTATTACCACTAGAAATATATAAACCAGAAGACTGGTTTGTAATATCAGTTAGTGGCGAAGCCCCCTCAAAAATATATGTTGAGTTCATTTTATACCCAGAGATATAAGATTGGTCTGTCCAGTCATATATTCCAGAAAACTTTTTAGATGTTTTTGATGGATGATATGTAATCGTTGTTCCAAATTGACCACGACCATGCTTAACAACTACGCTATCCTTTACTTCAGAATAAATTCTTACAAGTCCTGTGGCATACATTTTACCTAAGAATGGTAAATTATTTTTATAGTCTTCGTACTCTAACTGACTTGTAATCCAAACTTTGCCTTCGCCAGTAATGTCATACTGAATGGCATCATATTTGATAATTTCACCATTTGCATAAAAGTATCCAGCATACCTGTTCATTGTCTGCCAAAAAATATTTTCCCCAAAGTCCATAACATTATTAATTACCTGACCTCCAGAGTATGTTGGAACTGTTGTGGTCAAGTCTGAGTTGAGTGGCATTGCGTTTAGTACATATTCTGACTGACTTCCTCTGTCTTTTGTCAACGTATCTGATGAAATCTCCCATAGCATTGTTGGTCTATACCCCCAAGAGATTTCTTTGTCTGACAAATTTTTTGCTAATGGTGTCAATGGTGCTCTAGCGACGTTTCTAGTTGTATAGCTAATTCTTCCATTATTATAAACATCATTATTTTGTGAAGCAATATCGGCAATGTTAGTTAGATTTGTTGCATTTGTAGAAACATTGTTTTTAATTCCATCGCTGTAGGCATCGGCAGTGCTCTTGGCAAAGTCTTTTGTTCCATAGAGTGTAATGTTTGTTGCTCTACCACCATTTGCAACTGTATCTGGCATAAGATATTCTTTCGTCATTACAATAAGATTATTATATTCATCAAAGAACATTGCTGTTTGGCTTGCTCTTGCTAAGTCTTGTAGAACTTGTGCAACTGTTGTTTTTGGTGCAACAAAAAAGTAAGGAACAACAAAGTCTTTTTCGCCTGTTGCTCTATAGAAACTAAAGTTAGAAAAGCCAATTGAGTCTAACAATGAACCAATAATATAAGACAAAGAGCCATTTACAATCAGTATGTCGTTTGCTTCTTGAGACTCTAAAAAGAAAAAGAGGTCTCTTAGCGTAATATTCATTTGTCTTGTCTTAGAATTATATTCTGGAAAAGTTTCTGAATACAATGTTTTTTGGGGAATGTAGTAGTCTGTACCATCAACATCTTTAACAATTTGATAAAACCTAAATTGAGCATTTTTAGTATTGAGATTTGCAACAATGCTTCCAATACCAGTGCTATAGTTATATTCATTATTTGGATTAAAAGATTGGTCGTAATCAAAAATGCTTATGTCTCCACCGCCAGCAATTAGCTGACCTACTGGTAATCCACTCAAGCCAAGGTCTGAGGCTGTTTTTTTAATGGAAAAACTTTCTGTTATGTCTGTAATATTTGCAGCAAGTCTAGGTGATAACTCAATTAAATCAAATGAAGAGTCATTGGTGTTCATTGTTTGAACTACAATTCTTAGCCCATTTAGTCTTTGTAGCTCTCTATAAACTCTGCTAGAACCAGAAACAAAATAGTCTGGCTCAGTAAAGTCTGTAATGTAGTTGCTGCTTGAAGTAACGTCTTCAGTTGCTAACAGGGTCCAGCCATATGTTGGAACTACTTGCGTATAGTTATCTAGTTTTGTTTCGCTACTACCGCCATTCCAAATATAGAATGTTCCCCTGTCTGTTGAATTTGCCTTTACTAGATAAGCATATCCTGTTATAGATAGTTCTGGAAGTGCATCAGTAGATGACAAAGTTTGTACATATACAAAGTTTGCTGGCTTATTTGTCATGCCATAAGATAATTCAACATACCCATTGCTTCCGACCAAAGACGTTCCGTCAAATGAGTATGCGTCTGTCCAGGAACTTGTAATAGGGTCTAGGTATTGAATTTTCCAAACTTTTGGAACTTTTTTATTTTCACCAGATGCTCCCTCATAAAATGGGTCTGAAACAGGAATGCCCTTAATATTAAAAGTTCCATCATTAATACTGCCTGTGTGGGTTTGCATTTTAACAACAATTCTATTTGCAAAGATTGGGTCTGTGTATTTTATAAATGGAGCTGCGTCGTCAATATAGTATGTTCCAGAAGAATTTATTGATACGCCTCTTTTTTTAGGGGTAGGCAAATTGGAAACGCTTTCTTCTCTTGTAGATGTCCAGTACTTAAAGTTATCGTCTTTGCTTGGAAAGTAATAGCGTGGTCTTTGAAACATATTTGGACTTACGTTTGGAATATATCTATTTGAATGATTAATTACTTTATTGATTCCTGAACGTGGTCTAAATTTATAAAAACATTGTTCTAGAGAAAATAAAGACTGCATCTTTATATCTGTGTTAACAAGATACTCTTTGTTTCCTTCATCATCATATCCGCCATCAACAACTATATCTGCATTGGTTGCATTTGTGTATGCATTAATTGTATCGGTTGACTCATATACTGTACGAACTACACCAAAGTTTGTTTCTGTTGGAGAAGCAACTGTTGGTCTGTAACGATAGTTGCCAATCTTTTCAATGTTTTCAGCATTATTTAGATTCCACTCAATGAGCACTAGTGACTCTGTTTTAATTGTTGAACTTTGTTCAAGATGTTCTTTTAGAGTTGAATTTCCAAACATTTTATACCTCTTCTAGTGTAACAGAAATGCTCCAAAAATCATAGTTTGTTCCACCACGTTTTTGAACACTGTAGCTAAAGTCAGAAATATACATTTCAATTATTTGGCTATATTGAGACAAGTGTCCATATTTTGCGTCACCTTTTGGAAAGTTTGTGTATTTGTCATACGATAGAAATACCCAGAATGGTCCCTTATGATTTTCATACCAGTTAAGAATTTCTACACCACCTGCACCACCATCGCTTGTATGACTTTGTGACCTTGTTAATGATGTAGCACCAGCAGTGTTGTAGTCTGGGTCTGCATAATATGAGCGTGATGGCAACATTTCCCAAGATGTGCTAATTTGTAGTTTATCAGCAACATGGTATGAACGCATACGACCATTAACCATACGCTTACGCTGTTCAATTCTTTGTGGAGTAAATTTTATTTCTGACCTGTTGTCGTCAGAAAGAATGATAAAGTCTCCTGCTGGCAAAGCATCACCAATGGCATCAGTAACCGTAGTTGTTGTTGCATTAGTAACAACAAAAGAAGTTGAGTTTGCAGATACAACAGAATAGCTACCATTATATCCTGTAGGCTCTAGTCCCTGAATAAAAACAATGTCTCCTGCCTGAAGAGAGTTGTCTGCTGTATAAGTAACCTGACCAGTAGTTGGTGTGCTAGGTGTAACTGCAGAAATTGAAATTAAAGCACCTGTTTCATATCCAGATGGTACATAAACACCACCGCTAATTTCGCCAGAGTTCTCTGACCAAAGCATTGCTTGTGGACGAGAGTATTGTTTACGACCTGTCATATAGGTTGAAGTTGCCATTAGAAATTATTACCTCTTACTCTTCTTGCGTCAACTTCGTTAATCTTATTCATAACTGCTCTTGCAATATCATCGGCACTTGCGTTGGAGCCAGCATTAACGTTGACACTATAATTATACACTGAATTGCCTCCGTAGGTTCCACTATTGATTGCCTTTAGGTTGCCCAGTCCGAATTCTTCAACTGCTGGTTGGCTAACAATAAATTCTCCTGGTGTAAGCATTGCAGGTACTGTATCTGTCCCCATTGCAAATCCTCCAAGAGACATATATGATGGCATAACCATTCCACCATCTGCATATCCAGCAATAAGCTTTCTAAGATTTAGTGGGTATCCCTTTGCTGATAATTGACTCCAAATAGGGTCAATGTTGTCTTTTTGGAATTTTGAAAATGCTGCTTGAGCTTTATTTTTTGCATCTACAGCACCTTGCACAGCTGTTCTATCTGATTCTTGCCAACTACCTTCGTCTCCAGCAAGAGTCCTTTGTCTTGTTTCTTCTTTTCTAGCATCATTTACTGCTTTTTGATTTAATAAGAATGTATCTTTAAAACTAGCCAATTGCTTAAAAGCATCTTGAATTGGTTTTGGTAAGAGTTTAACAATTTCTGCAGTTTTTGTGGCTTTAAATGCATCTGCAGAAACACTTGCAGCATCAAATTCCTTTATTGCTGACTTATAAGAAGAAATATATTTGTCTAGCTCGCCCCTTTTAGTTCCATCTAATTGGGTACGTAAGGTAGCAATTTGGTCAAATGTAGTATTAGAAATTCTTCCATTAATTGCAATATCCCTATCAATAGCTTCTTTTACGCTATTTCCACCATTAAGATATGCAATCATTCCTGATATTGAATCTTTTGATGAAGTCATTTTTGACTGAGCACTAGATTTAGCAGTTGCTTGTGTTTTACCAGAAATAATACCCTGGGCTTGTTGAGCAAGTCCAGTTGCTGCAAAACCACCAATTGAATTACTAGCTTTAATATCTTTTATAATTTTAGAAGCTGATATTGGAGTAGTGTCTTTTGTATCATCAGTACTGTCGGTGGTGCTAGGACCACTACTAGGACCACCAGGACCACCAATTGGCTTATAGTTTTTACTTGCAGGATTATCTTTGCTTGCCATCCAAGCAAGCACTGCTTTTCTGTTTGCTTCTGCTTCTAATCCAATAGCAACCTCTTTTTCTAGTTGAGCTGCTTTTGATTCAGCAGTTAATTTGTTTGCAGCTGCAATTTGGTCTTCAATATCTTTTCTTGTCATTAGAACACCATTAATATCTACAGAGATATTGTCAAGTTCTTTTTGTCTGGCTTCTTCCATTGCAGCACGTCTTGCTTCAATTGCTTGTGATGCTGCAAGAGCTTCCATCTCTTTTGCAGCACGTACTGCAGCACTAAGGTCACCTTTTGCAAAGGCTTCTGCCAAAGATGCTTGCACTTGATTTTGTTTAGTGATGGCTTCATTGGCAGTTTGAATTTTGTCAAGTGCCTTGTTTCGTTCATCATACTTCTTATTAATTTCTTCTTCTTGTTGAGAAATTATGTCAAGATTAGCATTGTACATTTCTGTTGTCTTTTGTCTCTTTTCATCAGCAGACATCATTAGCCATTGTGCTTTCTTTGCCATTAGGTATGACTTAACTAATGCTTTTCTTGACTTACCCTCTTTATCTGCTGCAAAAGCAGAAGCTACTGTTGCATTTTTAAGAATCTCATATGCGTCTGCTGCAGGAATAACACCATTGTCAATAAATGATTGCATACCATTCTTTGCACCAGAGAATGCTTGAGACATTGTTCTTGCTTGTAAGACAATCTTGTCATTTTCAACAATGGCATCTCCAAAAGCTAGTTGGTTTGTAACTTTAATAAGAGTTTTAGCAAAACTTGTTAGATTTCCCTTTGCATCAATAAGGCGTGACTTATACTTATCATAATCTTCTTTGCTTAATCCAAGAATTGCACCAGTTAATTCGTCTGTTGCACCAGCACGTTTTAGTTTCATTTCTAAGCCATCAAACATATTCATGCCAGTCTTAGCAAATTGTTCAATGGCTTTCTTTGATTGAACAAATCCCTGCGTCATCTTGTGTGTCCAGTTAAGAACGTCACGAATACGCTTATTAAATTCATCTAGCCATGATGTGTCTGGTGTTCCAGCACCACTGTCACCACCAATTTCTTTAGTAAAGTCTGCAGAAATGTCAGCAAATCTTCTAGCATTCCATATTGCATATTGAGCTAATTGTTCTCCAGGTGGGGATTGTTTAAACTTAATTCCTGCATCACCTAGCCAGGCTTGAACTGCTGGGTCATTAACATCAGTAATTGCATTGACAGATGTAATAAGGGTAAATAAGTAGGCTTGCTGTTGTTCTTTTGTTTTAATATTGTTAAAGAATTCCATGTCTTCTTTAAGAATTGCAAGAGATTTAGCATCTAGAATTTTTGTATCTGCAACAATATCAAAATTAATCTTTCCTTTTTGTTCTGAAATAAAGTCAATAAGTTTTCCTAGTTTTGCTTCAATTGCTGGATTTTTCATTACTGTGTCAACAATGACATCTACCTGTAGAGTATCTGATGTTCTGGTAATGGCAGCATAGGTATCTAATATTTCTTGTGCTTGCTCATAAGTACCTGCTGCTGTAACCTTTGCCACCAAATTTGTTTGAAGACTTTTAACTGGATTGCCCTGGGTATCAACAAACAATGCTGCAATACCAGTAAGTTCTCCAGTAAATGCTGAACCATATTTAAGCTGAACATCTAAAATTCTTGTTAGTTCTTTTTGGTCTTTTCCAAACATTTCTAGAAGTTGAAGAACCATAGTTGGGTCTAGGTCTGTAGACATAGCAAGCATAAGTTGTTGTTCTTGTGCGTCAGTAGCAGCACTGTCATAAATGTTTTGTTGTGCAATTGGAGCAATATCTTCAAATACTGTATCTTTGTATTTCTTTGCTACAACCTTTCTTGCACCCTCTTTTAACTGTTCTTTATATGGAGAATTTTCAAAGTTTTGAACAATTGACCTGTTTAGCTTTTCCTGTTCTGATAGCAACTTGCCTCTAGCTGCTAAATGTTCATTAGTAAGTGCTTCAGCTTTTGCCATGTCTCCTGCAAGTTTTGCAGTTTCAATACGTTTTTCATACTCTAGGTCAAGCGAATCAATCATTTCTTGTGACTGTTCTAAGGCTTGTTTTTGAAGGGCTACGTTAGCACCTGCAAGTTTTCCAAGTCTTTCTGCATAACTTGCTGCTGACATTGCTCCAACAACAACTGCACCAATAACAGCACCAGCAGCAGCTACCCAACCAACTGGACCTGCTGCAACAGCAACGCCAAGCATTCCTAGTAGTGCTGGAGCAGCAACCAAACCAGCTATAGCACCCCCAGCTAAACCAATAGCTGCTCCACCAGAAACCTGACCCATTTCTTCAAGATTCATTCCACCCTGTTTATTTAAGTTTGCTGATGCTTCATTTACCTTTTCAACACTTTGTGCAATTAGTTTTGCCCTTACTTCAAGTGGGTTTTTTGCAAGGTTTTCTCCATTTGGACCAACAAGCTCTGCAACAGAAGCATTTACATCTACTGCAAAAGAGTAGTCTTTTAGTTCTTTACCAAGATTAACAGCAACGCTTCTTGCTTGGGCTGCGGTCATTGCTCCAGAGGCTACAGCAGTAGAGAGTTGGTTTACCATTTGCTCTCTTCCTTGTTTTGTTGTTGCTCCTGTTTTTAAGAAAGCCCCATATGACTTTGCAAGTGCTTTACCCTGTTCCGACTCCATAAAGCTTTCACCAAATGTTTTCTTTCCTGGAACAATTTGGAATGGATTAAGTTTTCCTTCTCTACGCTTGTCCATAACTTCACCAGCAGTTGCTTTGCCAGTAAACTCAGCAAATTTACGCATAGCAGCAGTTCCAGAACCAATGGCTTCATAAAGGTCAATCATTGTGTCTGCACCCTTTTTAAATGCCCCATCTAATGTAGCCCATGCAGTAATTGCTCCTGTAACAACTACAGTAAGAATTCCTAGTGGGCTTGACAACATTGGTAATGCTGACGCAATACTCATAATTGGAATCATCATTTCTTGAGCTTTTTTACCAATTTCTCCTGGCATCATCGCAGCAATTGAGTTTGCACCAAGTGCTACTCCACCTGCTTTATTTAAAATGCCGTGAAGACTTTTTATTCTAGAACCAATTGTTTTTTGTTCTTTACCGCCTGTGCCTGTGCCACCTGTGCCAGATACATTTGGAATTTCTTGAGTTAGAGCATTAATATCTTCTTCTGCAATACCAGATTCTTTAATTCTTTGTCTAAGTGCCTGAGATTCTGCAGTATTTGCATTTAGTTCAGCAGTAAGAGCCTCTTCTCTTTGTGCCATAAGAGCATTTCTTTCAATTGCAGCTTGTTTTTCTTGCTCTGTAATTTCTGCAGATGTATCAAGACCTAGCTGTTTTAGTTGATATGCTTTTCTTTCTTCTGCAAGTCTTGCATATTCCATATCTGTTGCTTCAAGGTATTTTTGTGCAGAGATGTTTTGCTGAGTTAGCATTTCGTCACGTAGTTTTTCTGCTGCTGCCTGTGCCTCAAATTGGTCTACTTGGTCTTGGTTTCTTACGACACCTTTTCTATCTACAAGTGGATTGCCACCAACGTTGATTGATTTGGCAACTTGAAGCATTGCTGTTTCTCCAACGTCTTTGGCTTTTTCAATTAATACATCTCCAGCTTGTTTAGCTTTTTCTTTAAGTTTTTCTCCAGCTTTGTCTAAAGCACCAGCAACAGAATCTTTCATCTTGCCAAAGAATGATGATGCCTTGGATTCTTGTGCCATGTATGGTTCTGGTGCAGATACACCTGGAATTGATGGTGGCATAGAGCCTGGTGCATCTCCTACGTTATCGTCACCAAATTTATAACCTGGAAGTTTTCCAGTAATCATTTGTGAGATTAGTCCACGGTTTTGTGCTGCTTTGTCTGCAGGGATTACAGCTTCTCCTGGAGATAGCAAAGCAGGAATAATATCTCCAGCACCTTTTGGTCCAGGAACTGAGAATACTCCATCGGCATAGCCAGGAATCATTCCACCATTTGAAAAATATCCTAGACCTTGTAGTACTGAATATCCTCCTGGTGCAAAAGAAAGTTCTGACTCAAATCCTTTTGCCTTGGAATCGTATGCCTCAAAATTTTCTGTCGAAAATAGTCCTGGCTTTTCGCTATTATCTCTCCATTTTAGCTGACGAGAATTTCCACTTGAATCTGTTACAAATGGTAGTGGTGCTTTTGAATTTCCTGCTAATGCCCATTGCCTTGCTGCTTGGTGTGCTTTTGCTCGGAGTGCTCTGCCTTCTTCTGTTTTGCTTGTTCCAATATCATCTGCATTTATTCTTCCAAAGCGACCACCAAACGGAGTTTTTGCTTCTGGGAATGCATTTTCACTTCCTGCCTCAATAACCAACTCATTACGTTGTAGCATTCCAGAAATAATCTCATTCCATTTTCCTTCTTCTTCTCTCTTTGGTCTGACCGTTCCTACTTGCTTTGTTCTCTCCCAAATAAGATTTGCTGCACCACCAATTGAATTATTTTGGTTTAAGTATTCTCCAATAGTTGATTCAACCTGTTGTGCAAAAATGCCATCTTTTACAATTGGAATATTGCTAAACTTTGTTCCAATAATGTCTTCAAGTTGTTGTGCAGCAGCAAGGTCTTTAACTCCTGCCATCTTTGCAGTCTTACTTAGTTTGCCACGAAGTGAATTATACACTTTAGAAAATATGTCTCCAGGAAGACCGTTTGTAGTTTCTTTAATTGCTTGATTTAGTTTTCCTGGTAAACTCATTGTTAGATTGGTAAGAACTTTAAATTTACTATAGTCTTCTGGCTTTGACTCTGGATACTTTGCTTGAAGTTGTGCAGCAATATTTGGGTCAGTTGGGTCTAGTTCCCCAAACATATGGGTTTCTTGAATTTTAAGAAGCTCACGAATTTGTTGTGATGTAAAGTTTTGTCCAGCATCTGGCGTACCATCTTCATAGCGACGAACAATACCGCCCTTGCTACCATAAACATTTACATTGTATAGTTCTCCAAGTGCTTCTGTATTACTAGAAGGCACAACTCTATAGTTTCCTGCCCCCATGCCTTTTCTACGAAGCATTCTATACATTTCTTCTGTAGTAAACTTAATTGGACCACCATCGTAGGCAAATATAAGTTCGCCCTTATTTTGGTCTTCAATCATTCTAGCAACAATTGGACTGTCTTCTGTTAGTGGACCAGCAACCTTTGGGTCATAAAGGAAGACGTGTGATGCCATTGCTTTCATTGCAGCACGTTGTGCTTTTAGACGAGCCTGACCTTCTGGACTTGCAGCAATTTCTGCTGCTCTCTGTCTGGCTTCTTCTTCTTTTCTTTTTTGAGCCTCTGACTTATATGGTGGAATATTTAATCTTGGGTCTCCCCAACCACCATAACGGAATTTCTTTGGTGGAACAGATGAATGCATAACCTGATACTTACCCCAGTCAACATTTAGACCTGAGCGAAGTCTTTCTTGCATATCTGCATATGCTACCTGTTCTTCTGGTGTCAGATTTCCAAAACCAGCAATAGTTGCATCAAGTCTTGGAATTACTGATTGAATTTCTGCTTTGATTGCTGCATCATATTCTGCTGGTGTCATTTGCTTTGCAATGTCAGATGTTGCTTCGGCAAAGAATCTCTTAGCACCGCCCTTTACACCAAGAAGGTTGATAATGGCTTGTTCTTCCATTGAGTTAATTTTTTCACCAAGAGCACGTTCTCCAGATGCTCTTTGGAATACGCCAGCAGTTCCTACGTCGGCAAGGATATCTCCACCAAGGTTTCCTAAACCAAGGTCTTTGTCTCCACGAAGGAGTGATGCAACAAGTTGTTTAATATATTGGTCTTTTGTAAATGATGCTGGAGCATTTGCAAATTTAGGGTCAACTGCTGATTCAAGAACAATGAACCTACGTTTACCAGTTGGGTCAGTTGGGTCAACCATTACTCCAATTTTTTGTTCTGGTGATTGAAGACCATGTGCTCCACGAGCAATTTGTGTACCACGCATTTCTGCCATTGCAGAAGTTAAATTCATCTGTGGCTTAACAAATACCATAGTTCCATCTGGTTTTTGGTATACTCCACCAACACCAAATGCAGGGAACGAGTGTCCTGTAGTCGGAGAAACTTGTGTTCCATAATCTGTTGGAGCTACCTTGCCATAAGGACCAGCATATACTTCGGCACTAATCTTTTCAAGCTGTTGACCAGTTCTTTGCATTCCTTCAGTTTGAGCTTGTGTTAGTGGACCATAAGTTGTTTGACGCATAAGACCAACACCAGTAGTACCTTTATTAAATCCTGGAAGATTTCCAGAAATAATACCAGAGATAATTGGTGCATATTTTTGTGCGTTTTTTGCAGGAATAACTGCTTCACCTGGTGATAGGAGTGCTGGAACAATGTCTCCAGCACCTTTAGGACCAGGAACCCTCATTGTACCCTTTGCGTATCCTTGTGCATTAGGTTCATCGGTAGTTGATGATGATACTGGGGCTGGAGAAGTAATATTAAAAGCTTTTTGTGCTTCTACTGCACGTTCATAGGCAGCTCTTAGTTGGTCAATTGCAGTTGCTTCTGCTGTAAGTGTTTGTGTAAGATTTGTGTGTGTTTGGTCAAGTGATGCTGCTACTGCTGCTGCTTCCATTTGAGCCTGGGTCATATATTCGGTTTGTGATGCCACATCCGTGCTTGACTGTCCAGCATTATTAAACGCAGTTTTAATTGATGTAAATAGCTTAATTAGGTTAGCAACACCGTTAGCAACAAGACCAAAACCCATAAGCAGGGCTGGACCAATCACGCCAACAATACCAACAATATTGGTAACAAATGACTTAGCTCCATCGCTAAGATTATTAAATTGGTCTAGAATCTTTGTTGCAAATTCTACAAGTGGGGTTACAGCTTTTAAGAATGCTTTTCCTAATGGAACAAGTGCAACCTTTAAGTCTTCCATTGCTTTTTGGAACTTAAATGCAGGAGAGTCTTCTACACGCTTTAGTTCTCGGTCGGCTAGTACTGCAAGCTCTTCAGAGGTCGCTCTGGTCATTTCTAGGACCTTTTGTGCCTGGCTACCGTCTTTAATTACGTTTTGGAATAAGGTAGATAGACGTGAGAACTGGAACTTACCAAACATTTGCTCAATAGCACGAGCACGGTTTAGTGGGTCAAGCTTATCAAGTGCTTTAGCAAAGTCAATAACAAGACCATTTACGTCTCCCCTATTTGCTTCTACAATTCCCTTAACATTGATTCCAAATCCTCTCAGGAACTCTGATGCTTTGTTAGTTGGATTAATAAGAGAGGCAAGACCAGACTTAAGAGCGTTAGCACCTTCTGATGCATTAATTCCACCTTCCTTCATTGCAGTTAGGAAGAACGCTAGGTCTTCTACGTCACCACCAAGTTGTTTAATTACTGGTGCTGCTTTTGGAATAGCAATTGTCAAATCTTCAATGGATGTTGCAGTTTGGTTTTCTACTGAGTTAAGGAAGTTAATCTTTTTAGCTAAGTCTTCTGCTGCTGTTCCAAATGCATTTGTTAGCGACATTGTTGTTTCTAGGGCTTGCTGTTGTTCTACCTGACCAAGAACAGCAAGTCTTGAAGCTTCTGTAATTTGAGCAATAAGGTCTGCACCAGTTTTACCCATAGCTGCAGCATCGGCTGCCATTTCCATTGTGTCTTTAACAGCAACACCGTATCTTGTAAATGTTTTTGCTAGTAGTTCTACTCTTTGAACCATTTTGTCAGTATCTGACATTGTAGTTCCAAGGTCACCATAAACACGCTTGAACTTAATTACAGCCTTTTCCATTTCCATAAATGATTTAGATGCTGTAGTTCCTAGCATTGTAAGTGGGACTGTAAAACCAACCATAAGCTGACGACCAGCCCACTGAGTGTTCTTACCAAAGTTTAGTAGTTGGGTGGAACCCTGTTTTAGAAGTTGGTTTAGCAATGCTTGTTTTTGAGCAGCAATGGCTGTTTGAGTTCCAAGATTTTTCATGTCAAGCATTAGTGGCTTAACAGAAATTGCTCTCATTGCTCCGTTAGCATCACGACCAAGTTTAATGTATTGTGTTTGTAGGGTCTTTACACGGTCTCTTGCTACCTGCTCAATTGTGTCGAACTCTTTTTTAAAGAGTTTTCCAAATGTTTTTGTTGCTCCACCAGCATAACGGAAATACTGTCCCATTGACAGCTTGTTCTTTTCAAGAGCTTCTGTAAAGGCTTCAGTGGTAGTCTTGATTGTTGTAATCCTGGCTTCAAATTTGCCAGTTGCATTAATATTATTTATTAAGTTATTGCGAAGATTTGCTGCTGCTGCAGCATTCTGTGCAGAAGATTTTTGCATTTGCTGATTGAAGACTGATATCTGTCTCTGCAACTCTTTGAGAGCTGCCATTGCGTCAGACGCATCAATATTTATATTAATATTGGATTCAGTATCAGCCATTCATCAGCACTTCCTTTTTTATTAGGCAATACCACCTAGAACTGTTGAAGAAAGGTTAATACCTGATGCTCCCTCAACGATTCTGTATACGGTTGGTAGGTCTAGAAGTTCTTCTAGTGCCTTTGCATCTAGAGCCTTTTCTGGTGCGTATTGCTTTAGGGCAATAACGACACACTCCATGAGTAGGTCCATAGACTTTGCGTTGTTTTCTGCTACCTCTGCAATCTTTTCAAACTTCACCATGAAGTCTCGAAGAAGAGAGATTTTTAGTGGACGGACTTCTAGTTCGGTTCCGTCTAGTAGAGCCACGGTTAGTGCCTCATTAATGGTTGTTGCCATTTTTCCTCCTATAGGTTGATATATAAATTATAACACAACTAGTCCCACTTTTCATAGGATAATCCCATGCCAATTCCAAATCCAGCTTTAGATGCATTATATCCTTGCAAGGCTAGAACATCATTAGGGTCTGTTGTTGCACCATTACTAAATACCCTAGCTTTCATTGCTTGCCAAGGGTCTTCCTTTTTCGTTTGTTTGTCAAGGTCAACGCCTTGCATTGCTGCAAAAAACTTTTTATCATTATAGTCTTGTTCTCTTTTTGCACCAAGTGTTGCAGATATCTCAGACATGGATAAGGAAGCCTCTAGTTCTTCGTAATCTTTCCAAATGCCCAATTGAAAAACTTCTGCTTCTAGTTTTGCTAAATCCATTGTGTCCCAGGTAGATGTTTCTTTAACATCTTCTACCTTTGCTTCGCTAGGTTCTTTTTCTTTATCTGTATCTAACTTAATACCAGCAGCAATATCAACTATCTTGTATAGGGTTTTAATATCAAAGGAGTCTTCTATTTGCTCTACCGTTTTGATATGTGGTGCATACTGTTGCATACAGATTACTGTACAGTTAATGATATGTGCAAGGAGGTCGTCTCCAGTTGCTGCACTTTTCATTGAATTAAACTTATCCATAAACTGTCTTAAATACTTAATCTTTAATGGTGTTATGTAAATTGTTTCTCCATAGACAGTTTCTATGATTGCACTTTCGTATATTTTTGTAGCCATCTTTCTAGTATACCAAAAAAGAAACTCCCCCAACCGAAGTTAGGGGAGTCTCAACTATTTAGTTTTAGATTGATGATGCTGGGAAGTTGCCATTCTTCTGACCAAGAGCCAGAGTTCTGTCAACAATCTTTCCGTATGATGCTGAGTCATTTGGAAGTAGACGGAATGAAACGTCAAACATTGTCGCTTCATCACGCTTTGCTGATGCTGTTACGCTTTCGATTGAAAGTGCACGGTAAGCAAGATAGATACGCTCAATACCTGTACCAATCTCGCAGTCACCTGTACCAGGACCAACTGCTACCAATCCACGCTCTACTGGACATTCGCCCAGCTCACCTGCTGAAAGGTTTAGAGTATCTTCTCCTCCAAGAGCACCTCCTGGGTCGCTAACGTAAGCGTCTGTTCTAGGACGAGCTAGAGCAAGGATAAGGTTTTCTAGAGTGGCTTCTGCGAAGCTGGTGTTTAGGTTGACTGTCATGCCTTGCTTGTAGAGTTTAGCTACGTCAAGAACCTGGTCAACAGAAACTTCTCCAAAGTCAGGAGCGAAGGTTAGTTCGATACCGTTTGAAGTATAACCAACGTTGCGGAAGTCAGTGTCACCGCTTAGAGTCTCTTTGTATGAAGTGTTTGTCACAGATGTTGGAAGGTCTGAGTCAGTCATTTCACCGCCCTCAAAAGCGAATAGTGCTGCTGCACCAACAATAATGTTGGCACTTGAACCACGTGTATATGCCATAATTTTTTCACCTCTTATTCTTATGGAATTAAATGGGGGTGTTTCCTCAATATAAGTATAACTACCATTTATGAAACAAAGTCAACCATGTGGTAATCATACTCAATAATAATCTTGTTACCGCCATATGTTCTGGCAGTACCAAAATCAATAATATCTCTTACTTCTTCAAGCTGATACACCTTAAAGTTGTGAAAATAAAAGTTGGGTTCGACTGAAATTCCTTCTACAAGAATTGAACCCTTTGCCTTCATCCAGTTATTTAGCTCTTCTGCAGTTTCATCTTCACGGTCCATTAGTCTAAGCACTTTTTCTGTAATCTTTACCATGTTAACTACCGAATTTTCTGCTGTGGCATAAAAATAATATAGTGCCTGTTCACACTTAATGTGTGGAAAAGCTTTTCGACGCATACGGATAAGTCTATCGTATGTACACATGATACCTCCATCTGGAAATGATGATGTTAGATTGTCTAATGTTGATGGGGTAGTTGGGAAAAATGGTACTGAGTCAAATCCCAATGACTCTAGTTTTTCTTTTAGGTAGTGATTTACCCAAAGCATTGGTGTATTTAAAATTGATGTTGTTGACATTATAGAACTCCTCCTGCAGCATTAGCTATCCATTTATATCCTGTAGAATATCCAATAGCTCTACCGCCACGTTTTCCTTGTGCAAGGTTGGTCTTGTATAATTTTGGTGTTTCTAAATATTTTTTAATACCAGAAGATAGCAAAAAAGATTGCGTCATTGGATTTATAAAAAATGAATTAAAGATTTGATTGAAACTATCTTGAGTTTCTCGTCCACCAGGATTATCCACTGTAACACTTCCACGAACATAGTATGGCTGACCATCTTGCTCAAATCTTAATACTGTTCCCCTTTTTGGTTTGATGGTTACTGGAATACCATTTTCCATAATTCTTGCTTTGTCATAAAATGGTTCTATTGAGCCTTGTTTAATTGACCTTGACTGTGACAATGTTCCATTAAAAGAAATTCCAGTATTAGAAACAGTATAGTTAATATCAAATAGCCTTGCTCCTGGTTGACCTACCTGATGCCACTCATAGATGTGATGTAACATTTGTGGATTTACCCTGGCATTTGAATCTATATAGTTTTTAATTACTTCTGATAGGTCTGCTGCCAAACCCTCAAGTAACTTTACTTTTCCAGCTTTTGCACCCTCAATAAAGCCCTCTGAGTAATTTATAATATTTGACATTTCTTTAAAAAATTTTGTTGAATCAAATTTTACGGCTATCATAGGTCACTCCCTTGATTTTCAGAACGTTTGATAACTAGTCTGTAATACTCTATGCTTCCAAATGGACCAACTATTGGGTCAAATGTTGCTATTTCAAAAATTGTTGGTTGACCAGCACGGATGCCAGATGTTTCTAAATAAATTAAATTGCCATTTCTATCTTTAATATTTGTAATTAAAATGTTTGTAATTGAGTTTCTTTGTTCCTCTGTAGAAAAACGAATATCGCTTTTTGCTCTACCAATTAATGTATTATCTAGTAGCAATTTTGCTTCTGGTCTTAGGTCTTCTTTATTTGCTGTACCTGCAGTGCTAAATTGACAAGCAATAGTTTTATCTAGTACCCAATTTTTTGTGACATTTCCATATGCTCCTTGTTCAACTATTGGATAATAAACATCTGCAAGCATTGGATATATATAGTCTTGAGTTTCACAAATGACCATTATAACACTCCTGGACGTGTCACTGGCTTCTTGTATTTTTCTAGAATTTTATCTACTAGAATGTTTCCAGTTCCCTCAAAGACTGCTTTATCAAACTGAATTCTAAATTGGTCTGTGTTGTAAGCACCAATATAACGCTTGTAGTAATCAAGTCTTCCGCAGTTAATATCGTCAATCAAAAGCTCAGTAGCTTTCTTAATGTCTGCTGGAATATTTAGATATCCTACTTCAGCAATAATTTTATAGTCATACTCTCTTGGAAAGCCAGTATATCCATAGATTAGTTCTGTATAGTCAGAGTTGGATGCTGGCAATAGAACTGGTGCAGACTCGCTTCTATTTAGCTCTCCTGTATATGTTTGTGTAATTGCAGAACCATCTTTTGTTAGCTCAAATGTTTTACTTGTTACCAAAACGTTATTTTCATACACAGAAATAATACTCTTTACGTTGTCCCATACTGGAATAAAGTCACTACCATTACCAATTGCAAGAATGGCTTTCTTTTTATAGTAAAATCCATCTGCCACAATTGAATCAATAATTGCCCTAGCTAGTTGTTCATTAGCTGCGTAGGCAGCAATGTCAGTAGCAGTTGTTGCCTTTGTGTTTGGGTCTACGTAAGGTCTACGAACTTCATAAAAATCTTCATAAATTAAATTTGCTGCTGCTACCGTTGCATGAGTATTATAGACCTGAATCTTATAGTCAGCGTCATACTTAAGTGGTACAGAGATAGTTAGTTTTGATGCAGAAGTAGTAGTAGCCTGTACAGCATCCATCACAAGAGTGGAATCTGATAGGTCTGTAACATTTACTGTTACTGCTGTACTAGCATATCCATCAACAACGATTGGGAATTGGAATTTTTGAGTTCCAAGTTGAAAAGGTGTTGTTGCTGTATCTACTCTAAGAATCTCCACTAACTATTCAACGCCTCTTTAATTTCTGCTGCAGTAGCTTCACGAACGTGTGTTCTCTTAAGCCAGTATGCTGCCTGTTCTGGTGTAACAAAGTTATAGCCACGCTTAATTTCTCCAACGTTTTCCCAATAAACGTTTTTAGTTGAAAATAGTGCAACGGTTTCTTTTTTCTTTGGTTCTGCTACAACTTTTGGAGCGTCTTTACGCTCTGCTCCTGGAGAACCAATAGCTCCGTTTACCACCATAACCGATGGTGCTGGTTTACGCTTTTTCTTGTTTGGTGATGTGATTACACCATCTTCATTTGTTTCGATACCAGCTTTTGTTCCTGATGCGGTTACCTCTAGGCTTACCTGTACATCATCTACTGCAACTTCAGTTGCTTCTGTTGTGTCTACTGTAGCTTCCGCTGTAGACTCATTTAATAGTTCATCTGACATGATTTCCTCCAATTTACATTATAGCAGATAATAAGTCGAAAGGGGTAGAAGCCGAAGCTCCTACCCCCTCCAAGTTGGGCAACTCAATACTATAGGCTTGAGTCAACAGCATCGCTGTCAACGTAAGCAATAGCATCTTGCTCTTCCCACTGAATACCAAAACGTACGAATACGGTGTACTCAATGGTGTCCTTCTTGGCAACGTACTCACGGTTTACAGTGATGTCTCGCTGGAAACCCCAGATACGGTTGCTTGGGAAGGTTAGGTCTACGAAGCCTTCTGGGTAGTAAGGTACTTCCATAACAGGAATACCTAGTACACGAGTGGCACGAGCCTCACCAATTACCTGGTCAGTACCAGCTAGGTAAGCGTTACGGTACTGCTCTGTCCAAATGTTGTTTGAAGCAGTTCCGTGGTTTCTTACGATACCCTGGAAGGCTGAAGTTCCTGCGTAGAACTTTAGACCGTTCTTTAGGGCACGGTACTTACGAGGCAGACGGTCTACAACTTGCTGTAGAACCTCTGGTGTAAATGCGTTGTTTGAGATAGTAGCAACGTATTCGTGTGCATAGCCATCAGTCTTGGTACGGCTTACGAAACCTTCCATAATGTTAAGGAAGTTGTTCACCCCTGTACCAGTACCGTTGATTGCTAGGTCCTCAATGTCATTCGCAAATGCGTTTGTCATTAGACGGACTAGGTGGTCTTCAAGAGCTGCACCTTCAACGTTGTCTTCTAGAGCCTCAGCTGAGACTTCCCAGTCAAGACGAATCTTCTTTGTAGTAAGTTCGACCTTTGAGAAGGTAGCACCAGCGTTGGTGTATGTTGCATCACCCTGGTTAGCAGCACGAATAACACGCTCACCAACGTTAACTTTTTCAAGTTCCATTGTGTTAGCTCGCATAGTTACACGGCGACCGTCCTTGGCTAGGACTGTACCGTCCCAGACATAATCGATAAATCTACGAGCCTGTTCAGGACGTAGGATACCGCTTGCAGCAGAACCACTAGGGGTTACAGCGTTAGGACCAGTTAGCACACCATATTCGGCGGTTGGAACGTTTCCAAGAGTTGAAGCTCCTGGGTTAGTAACGCCACCAATGCCACCTGAAGCGAAAGCACCTTCTGAGTTTGTCTCATTAGCACCTGCTCCTGGATAGTTTTTAATAATTTCTTCCGACATAATTGTCACCTCCTAGTGATTTTTATTTGAATAAATCGGTTGTTTTGAGGAAACGACCGTCCCATAGGGATTTCTGAACCTGTTCTGGTTCAAACTGAACGACATCACCGATGTCGCCAGACTTGCGGAAAGCGGTGTCAGCTTCAACAGCGTCCACTCTCTTTCCAAATTCGTTAAATACATCCTTTGATTCCTTTACCTCAGTTTTTACGGAATCAATTGATTTGTTGAGTTCATCAACCTGAGCCTGTAGGCTCTTTAC
>JACCDW010375740.1_pt1 | contig 31576 bp, 28 predicted proteins | sample 7449781 | NCBI WGS metagenome assembly JACCDW01 (sample SAMN15323449, study PRJNA562643) | freshwater metagenome | isolation source: river surface water | place: USA:Blue River Watershed | collected 2017-08-18
AGCGGATTTCCAGCCCCAGGCGCGTGCCGGCACCGGCACGGCCATCGGTTTCGGGCGTCAGCGACGCTTGGGCGCTGGCGTAGCCCGTCATGCTGTAAATGGGCATTGTGTGTCTCAGGACAAAACGAGATTATCTCAGGCTGGCGTGTCGCCATGCGCAATGGCTTCGCAGCGGAGGTGTTCTTGCCGGACAATCGGGGTTTTGTTTCCCTTTTTTGGACTTGACCATGACCTTGCCTGCTTCCCGCCAAACCCGCGCCCCCCATCAGCTGCGTCCCGTGCGCATCACCCGCGGTTACACGGTGTATGCCGAAGGCTCGGTGCTCATCGAGTTTGGCCAGACCCGGGTGCTGTGTACCGCTTCGGTCGAAGAAAAAGTGCCAGGCCACAAAAAAGGCAGTGGCGAGGGCTGGGTCACAGCGGAGTACGGCATGTTGCCCCGTGCCACCCACACCCGCGGCGACCGCGAGGCCGCACGCGGCAAGCAAAGCGGCCGCACCCAGGAAATCCAGCGCCTGATCGGGCGCTCGCTGCGCGCCATTTTTGATTTGAAGAAGCTGGGCGAGCGCACCATCCATATCGATTGCGACGTGCTGCAAGCCGATGGTGGCACCCGCACCGCCAGCATCACCGGCGCTTATGTGGCGGCCCAAGACGCTGTGAGCTTTCTCATGAAGTCCGGCAAGCTCGCCGAGAGCCCGATTCTGAAAGGCGTTGCCGCGATTTCTGTGGGCATTCTGGAAGGCCTGCCTTTGCTCGACCTGGAGTACACCGAAGACTCGGCCTGCGACACCGACATGAACGTGGTCATGACCAGCGATGGCGATTTTGTCGAAGTGCAGGGGACCGCCGAAGGCGTGCCTTTCTCGCGCAAGGAAATGGACACGCTGCTGTCGCTTGCGGAAGACGGCATCCGTGAATTGACCCGCTTGCAAAACGAGGCGCTGAAAGCATGATCCAACAGTTGGTGCTGGCGTCCAACAACCGCGGCAAGCTGGCCGAGTTGCAAGCCATGTTCGCCCCATTGGGGGTGACTTTGGTGGCGCAAGGCACGCTGAACATTCCCGAGGCCGAAGAGCCGTTTCACACCTTTGTGGAAAACGCTTTGGCCAAAGCCCGCCATGCCAGCACGCACAGCGGCTTGCCGGCCGTGGCCGACGATGCTGGCCTGTGCGTCGATGCTTTTGGCGGCGAGCCCGGCGTGCAAACCGCTTACTACGCCACCCGCTTTGGCTACCCCAAAGGCGATGACAACAATGTGCGGGCCTTGCTGGAGCAAATGGCTGGCCTGAAAAACCGCCGTGCCGCCTTGGTCAGCACCTTGGTGGCCGTGCGCCGTCCTGAAGACCCAGAGCCCTTGATTGCGGTGGGGCGCGCCGTGGGCGAGATCACCGAAGCACCCAGGGGCAGCAACGGCTTTGGCTTTGACCCCATCATGTCCATCCCCGCCTTTGGCAAGACCTTCGCCGAACTGCCGGTGGAGGTGAAAAACGCCCACAGCCACCGCGGCCAAGCGGCACGCCAAATGCTGGCCTTGATGCAGGAGCGCTGGTTCGCATGAACCTGGACATTCAGCACCTGATGCGTCCCGGCACCTTGAGCCTGGCGGCTTTGCCGCCTTTGTCGCTCTATGTGCACCTGCCCTGGTGTTTGCGTAAATGTCCGTACTGCGATTTCAATTCGCATGAGTGGCGCACGGACACAACGGGTGAACTGCCCGAAACGCGTTACCTCGACGCTTTGTGTGCCGATGTGGAAGCTGCATTACCGCTGATTTGGGGGCGCTCGGTGCACAGCATTTTCATCGGCGGCGGCACGCCCAGCCTGTTCTCACCGGCCGCCATCGAGCGCTTGATCAGCGACTTGCGCGCCCGCTTGAGACTGGTGCCCGAATGTGAAATCACGCTCGAAGCCAATCCCGGCACGTTTGAAAAAGACCGCTTCCGTGCCTTTCGCGCGACAGGCGTGACCCGCTTGTCCATTGGCGTGCAAAGCTTCAACGATGCGCACTTGAAGGTGCTGGGGCGGGTGCACAACCGGGAACAAGCGCTGGCGGCTGTGCACGAAGCCGCCGCTGCCTTTGACACCTTCAACATCGACTTGATGTACGCCTTGCCGGGCCAGACCCTGGCGCAACTCGATGAAGACCTGGACCAAGCCTTGGCCCTGAAGCCGCCCCACCTGTCTATCTACCACCTGACCCTCGAGCCCAACACCCTGTTTGCCAAGTACCCGCCCCAGGGCATGCCCGAGGACGACGATGCCTACGCCATGCTGGACCGCATCACCGAGCGCACCGCGCAAGTCGGCTTGCAACGCTACGAAGTGTCGGCCTATGCACAGAGCGACCACCGTTGCTGGCACAACCTGAACTATTGGCAGTTTGGCGACTACCTGGGCATTGGCGCGGGTGCCCACAGCAAGCTCAGCTTTGCCCACCGCGTGATACGGCAAGTGCGCTACCGCGAACCCAAGCTCTACATGGAGCAGGCCATGGCTGGGCAAGTCGTGACCCAGTCCGATGAAGTGGCCCGCAAAGACTTGCCCTTCGAGTTCATGTTGAATGCGCTGCGACTGCGCGAGGGCTTTGAGTTGGCGCAGTTCAGCGAGCGCACCGGCTTGCCCTTGTCGGCAATTCAGAAAGCCTTGACCGAGGCCGAGGCCAAGGGCTTGGTGACCCGAGATTTTCAGCGGGTGACGCCGACGGAGCGGGGATTTGATTTTTTGAGCGACTTGCAGGAAATTTTTCTGCCCAGCGCGTCTACAATTCAACCTGCAGACCCAACCTAGGAAGCGTGGCAGAGTGGTCGATTGCACCGGTCTTGAAAACCGGCAACGGGCAACCGTTCGTGAGTTCGAATCTCACCGCTTCCGCCAAAATTCAAGTCGATCAACATACTTGAATCTCACTGTGTGACGATCTCCAAATCTCCCCTCCACACATCCCTTAACCCGAACATCAGAGTATTCGCCGGCTGAGCCTTCAGCAAGAAGTCAGAGGGCTCCCAAATCAGATGGTGATGCATCAGGCAGCATCTGAGCGGAGCCACGCTCTATGAGCGTGCCTGGCAAAAGCAACTGTCGGGTCGCAATCACTTGCTCATCGACGCTTGCTCGAAACAGCCTAGCTGCCTCACTGGCCATCTCTTGGGTGGGTTGACGTACTGTTGTCAGGAGGTAAGCGGGTCGGCGACCGGCTGGAATGTCATCAAATCCCAAGACTGACACATCACTGGGAACACGCATCATCAATGCAAACCGCGCTGCATCAAGCACACCCAAGGCCATGGCATCGTTGGCACAAAATATAACTTCTGCCCTTTGGTGAAGGCGCTTTTTCCTGGAAGAGCCAAGCAAATAAATTCCTGCTTCATGGCCAGATTCATAATGGTAATCGCCTTCAAATTTTTCAACACTGTGGATTCCCAATTCTTTAAGTCGCTGGACAAAATTTTGGATTCGCAGGTTTGACACAGGGGCTTCTGAAGGACCTGTCACGACGGCAAAAAGGCGATGTCCTGCCGCAAACAGGCGTGAAGCCAATAATCTGGATGCGCTCACGTGGTCACATGCAACGCTCAATGCCAAGGGGTCAGAGCTGTGCCTGTTGAACAAGACCACAGGCCGTTGCCGCAAATGGGCCCGAGACAAGTCCCCCTGAGACATGCTTACACATGAAATGATGCCATCAACACCGAATGCGAGCGCTTTTTCCAATGCCTCGCTCGATTGACTTTCGTGTTTACATGAAAACAGGAGTGGCTGAAATCCCTGTTCCAGCAAAGATTGCGAAAGATTGATCAGTACTTCGGGCGTATCGCGTTGAGTGGCCTCAGTCAACAGAACGGCTGCAAGACCGGAACGCTTGGTGATCAGGCTGCGAGCAACAGCGTTGGGTTGATATCCCAAAGCTTGGGCCGACAACAGGACTTTGGCCCGCGATTTGGCGGAGATAGGGGAGGCGGCTTGAAAAGCGCGCGACACCACTGCTTGTGACACCCCAGCATGACGGGCAACGTCATAGGAAGTCGGCGCGTTCAGTTTGCGTCTCATATTGAAATCGAATTCATTTCAGGGTATTCCCGATGCTTCATTGATGATTTTGCTTTTTTTCAGTGTAATGAGTTTTGAAAAAATCAAAAATCATTGAATTCGAATTCAAATTTCAGGAGGCAAATATGAAACGGCGCGAAATACTCCAAGCGACTGCAGCAGGTCTGAGCAGCGGTATCCCAAGTTGGGCTCTCTCGCAAGGAATTGGCTCGCTCAAACCTGGCAAGCCTTACGCAGGGACTGAAATAAATTTGTTGACCGTGGTTGCCCCGCAATTTAAGGCCCATGAAGCCAAGCTGTCAGAGTTTGAGGCCCTCACGGGGATCAAAGTGAAATACCAGTATGTACCTTTCGCCAATACCCGAGAGAAACTGACCGCTGAACTTGTCGGGCAAAGCTCTCAGTACGATGTCTTGAGTGCCATGGATGTATGGGGGCCTTCCCTGTACAACTTGTTTGAGCCCCTCAATGGCATGCTTGCGGAAAAGAACATTGACATGGAGTCCCGCTACCCCTACGCCCACCTGCGGGCCTCCCGTGACGGTAATGGGCAAGGTAAGAACATCCTGGGATTTCCCATCAGAGGTCACGTTCAACTGATGTTTTACAGAAAAGACATTTTTGACAAACTGGGTATCAAAGCCCCAAACACGTGGGACGAAATGGTCGAACACGGCAAATTGATCTCATCCAAGACTGACCTGTCGGGTGTTGCCATGTATTACGGCAAGACTGCAGGTCAAAACCTGATGATTTGGTTCAATTACCTTTGGGGTGCAGGGGGTGATTTGCTTGACGCAAAAGGCCAGCCAGCGTTCAACAGCCCAGCAGGCATTGCCGCAACGCAAGCCTATATTGACGTGCTGCTCAAACACAAAGCAGCCCCGTCCGCGTCGGCATCATTCAATGAAACAGATGCGGTCAACTCGGTTGCACAGGGCAAAAGCGCGATGGTGCCAGTTTGGTGGTGGCGCTATGCCAGCCTGGTCGATCCGAAAGTCTCTACCCTGAAACCTGAGCAGGTGGCATTTGCCCCATTGCCCAGCATGCCTGGCAAGCCGAATACGACCTACACCAACACCTGGTTTTATGGCATCAACAAGAACTCGAAAAAGAAAGCTGCAGCCATGGAGTTTCTGACCTGGCTTTCTAACCCAGAAATTGAACGCAGCGTGTTACTCGATAAGAGCATGAATGAGGTGGTGGCCATGCAAACGAAAAACCTCATCGATGCTGATGTGAATCTGCGCTACAAAGGCATGCATGTCTTTGGGGCGCAGGCACTCAAAGGCGCAAAAGGTACGCCGCTATTTTCGCAGTGGCCGCAAGTCAGTGATGTGCTGGAAGCCAGTATCAGTGAACTGGCTTCAGGAAAGACACAAGTCAAATCCACTTTGGACGATGCAGCTGCGCGCGTGCGCAAGGTCATGCGCGGGTGATGCGCCTGCCCGTTCATTGGTTGCTTCTTGCTCCTGTGCTGCTGTTTGTGGGAGCAATGGCTATGTTCCCTCTGGGCTACTCTTTGGTACTGAGTTTCAGGGAGTGGAAATTGGCGCGCAGTCCTATGGCCGGGGATTTCGTCGGGCTTTCCAACTACATCAATCTGTTAACAGATGACCCAGACTTTTTGGAGGCACTTCGTGTAACGGGTATTTTTGTCACAGCGGATGTGTTGGTCACGGTGGCCGTCTCTTTGGTCTGTGCTTTATTGCTGCACAGAGCGGGTCGGTTGAATTCACTGGCTCGCACATTGCTGATACTGCCATTTGTCATGAGTCCTGCCCTGATCGGCATTTCATTTCGCTTTTTTTTGAATGCCGAGTATGGGGTCGTTGCACATGTGGCCGGCCTGTTGGTGCCGCCCCTGAAGGACACTGTTTGGCTTGCAGACGCTTCACTGTCGATGGCTGCGATTGTCGCCTCCGATGTTTGGCATTGGGCACCCTACATGACCTTGGTTATGTTGGGAGGTTTGGCCTCGATTCCTGCTGACGCCATCGAGGCTGCCCGCATTGACGGCGCGAGCAGATGGCGAGTTTTTTGTGACATCACTTTCCCACAGCTGCTGCCAGTCATTGGTGTCGTCACTGTCCTGAAAACCGTTTTTGCATTGAAGGCTTTTGACACCATCTTTACGTTGACGAATGGGGGGCCTGGTAACGCCACAAAGACACTCGCCTTTTTTGTTTATGAGCAAGGATTTCATTACTATGACATGGGCTATGCTGCCGCGTCTGCCTATGTCTTAACAGCGGTGCTCATGGTCATGGCCGGTTTTTACTTGCGGCTGATCTTTGCAAAAGACCGAGCCAGATGATGTTTTCAACCCGGCCCACGAATACCCAGGGAATGATTCCAGGTCATGTGAACACGGGGCCTGATCACCTACGACTTTGGCTGTCGCAAATGATGGTGTTCGTGGGTATTTGCCTCATTTTGCTGCCCATTTTTTGGTTGTTTCTGACCGCTTTTAAACTTCCGCGCGATGTTTATGCAATTGAAACAGCCTTTTATTTCACGCCGACTCTTGAAAATATTCAAACCATCTTTGAGCACCCCTGGAATTTAGGTCACAAGATTTTGAATAGCTTTGCCGTGGCAGGAGGCACTGTATTGCTTGCCATTCCCATGGCCACCATGGCTGCATATGCATTCTCTCGGTTTGACTTTCGATTCAAAAAAACCATTTTTCTTTTCGTTATTGCGTCGCAGTTCATCCCCGCGGCGGTCATTGTTCTTCCCTATTTTCTGATGTTCAAGCAACTCGGTATGCTGGACACCCGCTCGGCTTTGGTCTTGATCAATATGTCGATCGTGTTGCCTTACGCCGTGTGGATGATGAAGGGATTCATTGATGCCGTTCCCCTCGAAATCGAAGAGGCTGCGATGGTTGATGGAGCCCATCGTGTTCGAGTTATTTGGGAAATTGTGGTTCCGTCTGCCTTGCCTGGGATCATCACCGCCGCAGTTTTCAGCTTCACTCTGACCTGGAACGAGTTTCTGTTTGCGTTGATTATTGGCAAGCAAGATGCTCTGACTTTGCCTATTGGTCTGATTGGCTTCCGAACCGAGCGTGGAGATCTGTGGGAGTTGATGGCCGCGGGGGGAATTCTCATCACAGCACCCATGTTTTTTATATCGCTACTGGTACAAAAACAATTTATCAAGAGCCTAACGGCTGGCGCTGTCCGTTAGTTTGACTCACAAAGACGCATGACTCAAATTTCACTTCGCGGGCTTCACAAAGTATTTGGTTCTACGCATGTGGTGCGAGATTTGAACCTGGACATAGAGGACAAGGAGTTCTTGGTTCTGCTAGGTCCTTCAGGCTGCGGAAAAACCACCACGATGCGGATGGTCGCGGGTCTGGAACAGGCCACTTACGGCGAAATCTGTTTCGATGGCAAACGAATCAATGAGGTGCCAACTCAGCAACGTGACGTGGCGATGGTTTTTCAAAATTACGGCCTATACCCTCACATGACCGTTGGAGAAAATATCGCTTACCCGTTGAAGCTCCGTGGCTTCAGTGCAGCTCAACGAGAGGCCGAGGTGATGAAAGCGGCTGAAAGGGTGGGTCTGGGGCCGTACCTTCATCGTTTGCCCAGAGAGCTTTCAGGCGGTCAGCGACAGCGCGTTGCACTAGCCCGCAGCATCGTTCGAAAGCCCAAAGTCTTCCTGATGGATGAGCCATTGAGCAACTTGGATGCAAAGCTTCGTGTAGCCATGCGTGCAGAGATCAAGCACTTGGCCTACGAGTTGCAAGTCACCACCATTTATGTGACCCACGACCAAGTAGAGGCCATGACTTTGGCCCATCGTGTTGCGATCATGAAGGATGGCGAGATCATGCAATTGGCCCCGCCAGAAGAAATTTACAGTGACCCTGTGAATCGTTATGTGGCCGGATTCATAGGCAGTCCCGCCATGAATCTGTTGGACGTTGTCGCGCATTCAGGTCATATCGAGGCTGCGAATGGACTGCGCATTTCGGTGGTTCCACCAAGGCAGGGACCTCTGACCATGGGGCTGCGCGCTGAAGACATGCAACTGACGTCTGGGGCGGATGCCGCCTTCACAGCGGAAGTCTATGCTTTCGAGTTATTGGGAGACTCCACGATGATCACTTTTAAATTTGGCTTGCAAAGCATTGCTGTCAAAGGTGACAAAAATTTGCGACTGAAATTTGGCGATCAAGTGGGCGTGCGATTTGACGCATCACATCTTTACTGGTTTGAGAATGAATCCGGAGAAAGAGTCCGCTCAACACCAAGCCGTTGATGAAGCAGACTGTGCACCTACTCTAAAAGAAGCCCAAGATGACTCCTTCACAATTGAAAGATCGGTTCATACCTTTCTCAAGCCTTCAGTACTCTACTGAGGCTTTCATTGATTACTGTATTCCTGAGTGTTCACCCAAGAAGAATTATGCTTTGATAGGGCCCGGGGTTTCTCAAAATCCGAAGCAGCCTGTCAGTTTGCGTGAAAAGCACGGATTTCAAGTCGGCGGCGTTTCCATGCCACCAGGAAAAACCAACCCGCCTCACATGCATTTCACCGCAGAAGTTTTCATGTGCACCAAAGGCCAATGGGATCTTCAGTGGGGGTTCAATCCAGATCCATTGAAGGTGCGCCTTGGTCCTGGTGACATTGCCAGTGTCCCCACATGGATTTACCGTGGTTTTCAAAATATGGGAGAGGATGAAGGCTTCATGTTCACGGCTTTGGGTCAAGATGACACAGGCGGTATTTTGTGGGGCCCGCAAACACTGGAGGCGGCTCGTTCACAAGGCGTCCACCTGACGGAGGATTACCGGATCATTGATGAAAAGGCAGGACAAATCTGGGATCCACAAGCCATGAAACGGCTTCAACCGATGACTCACGCTGAAATCAGTCAGTTGAAGCACTGGCCAATGGAGGCAATGAAGCAGCGCTTGGTGCGTCATTCGGATTTGGACTGGCGATCCGATGCACTTTTGGATGCTGCTGCCTTGGCGGGTGGCGCTCAAATGGCCCCTGTGATTGGTCTGGGTATGAGTGAATCTAGATCGCACAGCGCGCCGATACACAATGCGCATGGGTTCTCCATCGAATGGTTACGAATACCCGCGCGTGGGTCTGTATCGGTCCACGCACTCAGCGAAAAGCAGGTGTTATCCGTGTACCAGGGATCGCTGGCAATTCATGTCTCCCAAGAAATGAAATCCACGGCTCAAATGATGGCATCTGATCCTTTGTGTGTTGCGCACGGACATGCAGATGCATGGGACAGTTTTGCGATGCCTGCCGATGTATGGCGATGCCTCCGTAACGTGGGTGATATACCTGCCACCGTGCTGGTGATGACGCCTGGTGATGCGCGCAAACGAATCCATTGGTCCTCTGAAGTCATAGATGCCGCAGGCCGTGCAGGTTATTCAATGGATGCCAATGGATATGTAGCCTTGAAACGCTTTACTGATAGGTCACAACGATGAAAAATTCCAATCGCATATTGACGACACTGGTGGGCAGTCTGCCCAGGCCAGAGGCAGTTGTGGAGCAATTGTTTGCCCAAGACAGCGGTCTAAATTACAGCGAGCATACCTTCGACACACTCATGCAAGCTGAGGTGATCAATGTGGTGGCTAAGCAGAAGGCCTCAGGCGTCGACGTCGTGAGCGACGGTGAAATGAGCAAAATCAGTTACGCCACCTACATTCGCCACCGGCTGACAGGCTTTGAAATTGGAGAAATGCCGCGCGCCACTCCGAAAGATCTGGATGATTTTCCGGACTTCAAAGAGAGACTCGCCAAATTAGGCGCTACGCCCAAATACCACAGGCCTATTTGTTCCGGGCCTATTGCCGTCAAAGACTTGAGTGGCCTGCACAAGGATATTGACAATCTGAAAGCAGCCTGTAGTGCAGCAGGCGTTGAACGAGGCTTCATGAACAGCGCCTCACCCGGCGTGATCGCCGTTTTTCAGCCGAATCGTTTTTACGCCAATCACGAAAAATACCTGAGTGCTCTGGCCGATGCCATGGCAACGGAATACGAAGCGATTGTGGCTTCCGGCTTGGAGTTGCAAATCGATGCCCCTGACTTGGCCATGGGCAGGCATATCCGATTTCGTGACGCCAGTGATGCTGAGTTCATGACCGCTGCAGAGCAGCAGGTTGAGGCTCTCAACCACGCGTTACGCAATGTGCCCGCTGAGCGCGTGCGCATGCATATTTGCTGGGGCAATTACGAGGGGCCTCACCACCATGACATCGAACTCAAGCGCATCATTGGCTTGGTGTGTAAAGCCAAGCCGGCTACCATTTTGTTTGAGGGGGCTAACCCGCGCCATGCCCATGAATGGGAGGTCTGGGCAGATGCCCAGAAAAAAGGTCAATTGCCGGACGACAAAATCCTTTGCCCAGGCGTGCTGGATTCCGTGAACAACTTCATTGAACACCCGCGCTTGATTGCACAAAGGCTGTTGACTTATGCCAACATTGTTGGTCGCGAAAGAGTCATGGCAGGAACAGATTGTGGCTTTGGCACTTTCGCTGGGTTTGGCGCTATTCATCCTTCTATTGGTTTCGCGAAACTCAAGTCCATGGCCGAAGGTGCTGCCATGGCATCCAAGGAGCTCTGGTCATGACACTGCATGGAATTCATCCGCTTGATACCCGCTTGAAAGACGCACTGCACAGCGGCAAAACGTTGCGAGGGGTTTTCAATGGACTTGCCTCACCTGCGATTGTTGAAATGTGCGCTTATGCAGGATTTGACTTCGTGGTTTTGGACAATGAGCACGGCATTGCAGATCTTGAAACAACTGAAAACATGCTGCGTGCAGCTCGGGCTAGCGGTATCCCCATGGCTGTTCGTTGTTTGGAGCATGACATCCCCCGCGTCCTGGATGCTGGGGCGGGAGCTTTGAAAATCCCAATGGTCAACACCCCAGAACATGCTGCGGCTTTGGTGCAGCGCGTGAAGTACCCCTTGCCACCCAACAGCACAGGCATTCATGGCGCCCGAGGTAGCGCATTCAGCAGTCGCGCCGCTGGATACGGCGCATTTGGCGGGCCCAGTCATACACAACGCAGTAACGATGGCATTGCTTTGATTGTGATGATCGAGACACCGCTGGCCGTGGCCAATGCTGCTGCAATTGCCGCAGTGCCAGGCGTTGACAGTGTGTTTGTCGGCCCCAATGATTTGGCGCACAGCATGGGATGTGAGAACCGCTGGAGCGAACCTTCCGTCCAAGCGGCGATTGAAAGCACACTTAAAGCTGTCGCAGCAGCAGGTAAATGCCCTGGCATCTTGGCTTTGACACCGGAAGAGGAAGACCGTTATTCATCTTGGGGTGCGCGCTACTTTGCCAGTACGACCACCGGTCTCATCACCAAGGCTTTTCGCGAAGCGGCACAAGGCAACAAGAAAAATCTGGAATATTGATTTGTATGCCCGGGGTAAACCTCGGGCCTCGACTCAATGTGCATTCTTCAAAAACGTCAGCACTGCAGCCAACCCCTCCTGAGGCCTTTCCTCTTGCAACAAGTGCCCCTGCCTGGGCAGCACGACCGTGGTGGCATTGGCCAAGGCCTGCGCATAACGCTGTGTGTTATCCCGCGGAATCATCCGATCGGCTTCCCCCCATAAAAGCAAAGTTGGCGCGCTGATTTTTTTCAAGCGTTCCAACGGGTCGGTGTTGATCGTTTGGTTGGCCCTGTCAATGATGGCCTGTCGAACCCCAGGTGCCCTGAGAAAATCGTGATAGCGCGTCAGCAAGTCCTGGGTTAAGGCCTGTTCGTCGGCAAAGGCAGGTTCCAGCGATTTCTTGACAAAAAACTCAGGCAAGCAGTATTTCATGATCTGCATGAAGGCCGGTATTGCATAAGGCTTGGTGCCCATGTCTTCTGGATTGGCATAGCCGTCCGGCGCCATCAGAATGAGGTGTTGAACCTTGGCGGGATAGGTAGCCGCGACATTCCAGGCAATCTTTCCACCCATGGAGTGACCGATCAAGCTGAACTCGGATATATTGATCGCATTGACAAAATTTTCAATAAAGAGAACGTCGTCTTCTTCCGCGTAGGTATTGTGCGGGCTTGCGCCAGACAAGCCGAAACCCGGCAAGTCAAGACGGACCACCCTGTAGTTCTTTTGAAGCAATGCCGTCCAGTTGTCCCAGGTTTGCAGGCTCGAGCCAAATCCATGCAGCATCAAAAGCACGGGTGCGTCTTTGGGGCCGGTGTCTTGGAAATGAACGCGATGGCCTTGAATCTCTATAAATTGGGTATGAGGTGTCGCGTATTTCTTTTCAAGCGCTGCGCGCTCCCAATCGGGTGTCCAAAGCCCCAGCATGGCGGCGGCTGTCACGAGGGAGGCAACGCCCAGTGAATAAATCATTTTCACCTTCAATTCTTAGCCTGTTCCTGTCAAAACTGCATGATAAGAGCGGCGGCGTGGGCTGTCGAGCGTTGACGGACTCACCCCCTGTTCAGGGTTGCCACCTAAGCCAATCCATCACTTCTTGCTGAGCTACTGGTTACTGGGTAGCGGAAAGCCAAAAAAATGTCGTTGTGCGTCAAGCAACATTCGAAGGCATTGGAAATAAATATTCTTCGCGCTGGGTGGCGATTGGCGCTCACCCGCTTTCACTTAGGAACTCCATCATGCTTCGTAAATTCGCTTTGGGCTTGACTGCCGCTGCATCAGTCATCGCCTCATCGTCCATGGCCGCCACAGCGGCCGGGACATTCAATGTAGGCGTCACGTTGACGCCGAAATGTGAGGTTTTCAGCGGCAGCGGCGCCACGGGCGCACTGACCACCACCATCAACAACCTCAGCCTTCCCTACGCATCGTTTCAAACCACGCCGACCACCGGAACCACCACCTTCCAAGTGCGATGCACCAACACTCAAAGTTACAACATGGCTTTGGACAATGCGGCCATCACCGATGGCACGACGGGGTTGCAGTACACACTGAATCTGACGACCAACTCCAGCCATTCATCGGCGTCCAACGCCAGCATCAGTGGCGCTGCTGGCAATGGTCTTGCGGGACAAAGCTACTACGTTCACGGAACGATTCCAGCGGCGCAAGATGGCACCGTGACAGCAGGCACGGCCAACAACACCCGCACGCTCACGATCACTTACTGAGTGTGAATTGTTCGCCAACATGCCTCTCGGGCATGTCGATGTCTTTGCGTACGTTTTCTGCCAACTGCCTCGGCCGATGGGGCCGCTACTTGGCAGAAAGCCTCGCAAAGACACTTTTTTGATTCCGTGAGAGAGCCCCATAGGGCACAACCAATGCGAAAAATAATCATCTGGATATCACTGCTTGCATGCAGCCTGGGATGTGCTGCTGGCGCCTTTTCAGTGACCCCCGTGCGGTTGTTTTTTTCGCCCAAAGACAAAGCAGTGGCCATGACATTGATCAATGACAGCGATGATGAAGTTGCGCTTCAGGCCGACGTCTACCAGTGGACACAGGACGCGCTCGGACACGACAAATTGGAGCCGACAGAAGACCTCATTGTTTCTCCGCCAAGCCTGCGCCTTGCGCCCCATTCAAAGCAGGTGATCCGATTGGGACTGCTGGTTCCAAGAGACAAATCGCGGCAGATGACTTACCGACTGTTGGTGCGCGAAATTCCCGAAGCGGAAAAGCGAAAAGACGCGATATTGCAGTTGCCCATTGCGCTGGCATTGAACATGCCCATCTTTATCACGCCCACGGGTGCCATTGGGAAATTGGCGTGCGACTGGCAGGCTGGCAACCTTGGAAATCCCAGCGTCACTTGTTTGAATACCGGAACAGCCTATGCCCAAGTGCGCACGGCCGAATTGCGCAGGGATGGCCATGTGTTGGCAAAAACTGCCAGCAGCACCTATATCTTGCCCGGCGCAAGAAGCAGCCTCAAGCTTCAGGAGACAGCCAGCCCCTCGATAGAGCCGGGCATGGCAGTGTTCACCCTGGTTTACGACGACTTCAAGACTGATACAAAAACCATCGACATTCACTGAGCCGGTTCAGATTATTTCGTCACCCATGAATTGGTTCCAAAAAATTGGATCAGGCGCAGCCATTGCCTGTCTTGGCGTCGGCCTTGTCAACAGTTTGAATGCACAAACCATGGCGGACAGCCGCATGGCGTCGTCTCAGCAATTGTCTTTGCGCTATGTCGATGTCACGATCAACCAGGAGCGTGCAGGGCAATGGATGTTGCTTGACAAGGCGGGCGAGCTTCATGCCACGGCTGAAATTTTGCAGCAGTTGCGACTCGTCGCGCCAACGGGGTTGGCTTCCACAGATTTTCGGGGGAGCGCCTGGACGCCCTTGCACGCGTTAGCGGGCTACCGTGCGCGCTTTGACTTCAGTAATCAAGCGCTGGAACTTGAGTTTTCGCCAGAGGCATTTGTCACGACGCAAATGAAACCCCCATCGGCCAGGCCTGTTGCTTTGTCAAAGACGGCCCCCGCTGTTTTCCTCAACTACGATGCCGCGCACACGATTTCCATGGGCACGGGCATCGCAGCGCAAAGAAGCACCGGTGTGTTGTCAGAAATAGGCGTGGCCATGGGCCAGGGGACTTTGATCTCCAGCCAGTTGAGCCGCAACATCGGCAGCACAGATCCGAAATTGCCAAGCGATGGTTTGCGATTGGAAACGACGTGGACCAAAGACTTTCAAGATAAAAACATCACCCTGCGTGTTGGCGACACCTCGACGCGCCCCTCCCTGTGGAGCCGCAACATGTTTTTTGGTGGGATTCATATTGGCAAGAACTTTGGCCTGACGCCGGGATTTTTCAGCCAGCCGTTGCCTGTGCTTTCAGGCACAGCCAGTAGCCCTGGCACGGTAGAGCTTTATGTGAACAATGCATTGCGACAAATTTCGAACGTGCCCGCCGGCCCCTTCACAGTTGAAAATTTCACGCAAATCACGGGTGCCGGTGAAGCGCGTGTGGTGGTGCGGGATTTGTTGGGCAGAGAGTCCGTCATCGTTTCACCCTTTTTCAGCAGCACGCAATTGCTTGAAAAGGGTTTGACGGATTGGAGTTTCAACATGGGCAAAGAGCGTTACAACTTGGGTGCAATGAGTGACGATTACCGCGATGCCTTTTCGTCGGGCTTGTTTCGACACGGTGTCACGAAAAGCCTCACCCTGGAAGGCCGCGCAGAATGGTCGAAAAATCTGCAGACAGCGGGGATGGGCGCGAATGGCCAAGTGCCATGGCTGGGTCTGGGGCAAGCCGCACTTGCGATGAGTCGCGATGCCGCCGATCGCACAGGAAAGCGGCTGTTGTTAGGTTTTGATCGCCAGGACATGCGCAATGGGTTGAACGCGAGAATGGTTCATGCCTCACGTGACTACCGAGAGTTAGGGTTTGGCCCTGCGGAGTTGCCTTACAAAGTAGAACAGGCTGTGAATTTTCGCCACACCTTGGACAGCAAAGCATCCTTCGGGCTCAGCATGGCCCGCTTAGAAAATTACGATCAAGGGGCCAGCAAGGTCGTGACGGGCAGTTATGCCATGCGGGTGCTCGAGCGCGGATCGATGATTTTCAGTGCAACACGCGTCTCGGGAATTCAGTCAGGGTTCTCCGTCGGCGTGTCTCTTTTGATCGCGCAAGATGGAAAGCGTGTCACCACGGCCTCGCTGACCCATACCCGTTTGGGGACGGAGGGGTACGTTGCCGCGACAGAGCCCGTTGGTTACGAGTCTGGGGTAGGTTGGCGAGTGCTTGCTGGGCGCCGCGTCAGCGAGGATCACGCAGAAGCCGGCGTGTCTTACCAAGGCGCGCGGGGGTTGGTGGGCGCCGACCTGGCCGCCTCTGGACAAACGCAAACCCTGCGCCTGAATGCCCAAGGGGCTGCGGTCTATATGAACGGTCAGGTTTTCGCTTCGCGCAGACTGCAAGAGAGCTTTGCGCTGGTGCATGTGCCGGGGTATCCGAATGTGGGTGTAGGTTTTCAAGGCGAGTCGATCACTCAGACCGACGAAAACGGGTTTGCCATGTTGCCTCGGTTGGCGGCCTATCAAACCAATACCGTGCGGCTCAATGCCAATGATTTGCCCATGAGTGCAGAATTAGACAACATTGAGGCAACAGCCGTACCGGCGTGGCGAAGTGGCGTCGCCATCCACTTTCCGGTGCGCTCTGGGCAGGGCGCGCTGGTCAAATTCATCACCTTGGAAGGAGAGCCTGTGCCAGCGGGGGCAACGGTTCAACTGGTCGGCGATGGGAAAGAATTTTTCGTGGCACGCCGTGGCGAAGTCTTTCTGACCGGTTTGCAGCCTAAAAACACGGTTCAACTGCAATGGGAAACGCGCACATGCAAAGCACAGATTGATCTGCCACCCTTAGTGAATGAGGAAATCATGCGCCTCGGTCCGATCGTCTGCAAGGAAGTTCAGAAATGACCGGCCATGGGCCCTACCTTGGAATGATCCGGCGGTGGCACTGGCTGATCCTGTCCGTGTGTTGCTTGTCCTCACCTGCCGTTTTCGGAGGAACTTTTTTATGCGCCGTCTCTTCTGCTTCGGGCCTCTCGCTGACATACGATCCTGCATCACCCGCCCAAACAGTGGGCATGGGAACGGCCGCGATCACTTGCACCAAGTCCGGCGGAAACCTGGCAACGGTTTATTACGAATTGGGCACCAATGGGGGCATCAATGTGAGCGGGGCGCAAAGTCGTGCGGTCAGTGGCGCGTTCCAGATCAACTACAACACCTGGAGCGACAGCGCGCGCAGCCTCGTATGGAATGACATTGCCAGCGGACGAGTCAAGGGAAGCATCACTTCCGCCTCAAGTTCCACCGTCTATCTCAATTACTATGTCTCCATTCCCAATGCGCAAAACGTGAGCCTTGGCACGTATCTGGACACGCAAACCATCAAGCTTTATCAGGGGGCCTCGGCAATCGCTGCTTCCACAGACATCAGTCCCACTGTTCAAACATTTGGAATGGCCTTCGCGGTGGCGGCCAAATGCAGCTTGAGTTCTACACCGGGGGATGTCAACTTCAATTACACCTCTTTTCAAACCGCCGCGAGTTTGGCCAGCACCTCCTTTGCGGTCACCTGTGTGGACAACACGAGTTACACCATGGCTCTGGATGCCAACAGCGGCACATTGCTGGGTTTGACCTACACCCTGTCATTGAGCAAGTCTGGCACACAGACGGGAAACGGATTTTCGCAAAGTGCGTCCATCCAAGGATCCATGCCAGCCGGGCAATCGGGAACCTGCAATGGCGCGGCTTGTCAAGGCAGTGAAGCCAGAACACTGACCATCAGTTATTGATTTGATATTTGAAGTTTCCGCCAGCTGTTTTTTTCGGCCATTCTGGGGCATCAGGCATGGACTATTTTCATTCATCCTATTTCAAATCTTTATCAATCAACCTAAACTGATGACCAACAATGGACATCATAGACAGCCTCAAAACCTTTATTGCGGTCGTCGACACCGGTAATTTCACCAACGCTGCACGACAACTCAAGGTGGCCGTGTCCTTGGTGAAGAAGCGAGTCGACCATCTGGAGTCTCAGGTGGGCGTTGTGTTGTTCGAGCGCAGCACACGGCGCATGAACTTGACGGACGCCGGTCGGCGGCATCTGCTTGAAGCACGCGCCACAGTGAACCAGGTGGATCTGCTGCTGGCGCAAATGGGCTCTCAGCCACCTCGCTTGGAGGGCCGCTTGAGGGTCAAGGCACCAACTTGCATGTTGGGTGCCTATTTGAGTGAGGTGCTGAACCATTTTCAGGCGCTTCATCCGGGCATCAGTATGGAGGTCTTGGCCATTGACAGGCCAGTCAACCCGATCGAGGAAGGCTTTGATGTCTCCATTGTGTTGTTGCCCATCACATGGCCAGGGGTGGCCAATTTCGAGCTCACCACCATGCGGCGCCATGTGGTGGCCTCACCCAGCTACCTGGCCAAGCGCGGCACGCCGCGCGTTCCAGCGGACCTGGTGAATCACGATCTTTTGCACTTGCAGTTTCCAGGCATGGTCTGGATTTTCCAGAGTCAAACGGGGCCCATCGAGATCAAGGTCACGCCCATGCTGGTCAGCAACAACGCGCTGCACTTGATGAGTGCCGCGTGTATGGGCAATGGCCTGTGTTTGATCAGCACCTACACCAGCAAGCCGTTCATTCAAAGTGGAGCGCTTGTCTCGGTGCTGGATGACTATCCCTTGCCCGAACTGTGGGCTCGCATGCACATTCCTGAGGAGCGCCTTGAACTCGATCATGTTCAAGCGTTGCGCAATCATTTGCAGGCGCCTGTCAGTGTGTGAGACGCAAAAGCGCAGACAAAGATCAAAAAATGAGCAGGGTTTGTCAGTTCAGGGCTTGATCAGCGCACGCCACCGATTCATTTCGTCCACCACAAAATTGCCAAATTCTTCCGGTGTGCTGCCTTGGGCGACCAGCCCCATGCCCTCCAATTTTTTCATCACATCCGGCTGGGCCAGAATTTTGCGAATGTCCTGGTTGAGGGTGCGCACCAAACCGGCGGGTAGGCGCGCGGGTGCAAAAACACCGCCCCAGCTGGCAAACACATAATTGTTTGCCCCTTGTTCCAGGGCAGTCGGCAACTGCGGAAACGCGCTGTTGCGCTCCCGCGTGGTGACCGCCAGGGCTCTTAACAAACCAGACTTGATGTGCGGGCCGCTGGCGGCCAAAGGGTCGATCATGAAATCGACCCGGTTGGCGATCAGGTCTGGGTGCGCGGCCGAGCTGCCCTTGAAGGGCACCTCGGTCATGGCCGGCAATTTCATTTGTTGGGCCAGCAGCAGGGTGGCCAATTGCTGCGGGCTGCCAGGGCCGGTGGAGCCGTAGGTGAGGGGCGTGCTGGCTTTGCGAATGCGGTCGACCAAGTCGGCAAAACTTTGAATGGAAGACTGCGCGCTGACCACCACAACATAGGGCGTGAGGTGGGTCAGGGTGATGGGTTGAAAGTCTTTGACTGTGTCGTACGGCAGATCGTTCATCAGGAAAGGGTTGATGGCCATGTTGGCTGCAGCTTGCAGCAGCGTGTAGCCATCGGGATTGGCTTTGGCCACATAGGCGGCACCCACCACTTGTGAGGCCCCCGGTCGGTTTTCGATGACCACTGACTGTGACCAGAGGCTTTGCAATTCTTTGCCCAGCATGCGCGCCACCAAGTCGCTGGGGCCGCCGGTGGTCACAGGGACCACCAGTTTGACGGGTTGACTGGGGTAAGCGCTTTGAGCGCTGGCAAGGCCATAGGGGCTCAGCAGGCCCGAGCCCAGCAGGGCCCCAAGGGTTTGGCGACGGCTAAAGCGGGGTGCAACCATGAAACCTCCACGATGATCTTGTGACAACCATAAGCGCCACACAGGACCTTGTGATTGGCAGTTTCCCTAGGTTGGGCCAAGAGGGTTGTGAAACGCCACGGATCAGCTGTACGCTTGCAACATCAACAGGGGATGCAGATGTCGCGTTACTGGGCCTTTTTCTCTTTGTGGCTGTTCTGTGGCTTGGCGTGTGCGCAGGCCAGCGGGGAGCGTGTGTTGAAAATTGTGGTGCCGTTTGGCCCCGGCGGCGGCTCGGATTTTCTGGCCCGTTTGATCGCGCCCAAGCTGTCGGAAGCCTTGAAGGAAACCGTGGTCATTGACAACCGTCCTGGCGCGGGTGGTACGGTCGGGACAGATTTTGTCGCCAAGTCCGCACCGGATGGCCAAACGCTGTTGTTGTCCGATTCAGGCGCTTACTCGATCAGTCCTGCGCTCTACCCCAAGTTGTCGTATGGTCCCAAAGATTTGGCACCGGTCATCAATTTGGCAATTTTTGGCAATGTGTTGGTGGCCCATCCCAAATTGCCAGCCAACAACCTGAGCGAATTGCTGGCATTGGAAAAATCACAGCCCGGCAAGCTCAGTTATGGCTCTTCAGGCAATGGTGCGAGCCCCCATTTGACGGCCGAGTTGTTCAAGACGGCGACGGGCATTCGCCTCACACATGTGCCTTACAAGGGCAGCGGGCCGGCCATCAACGATTTGGTGAGCGGCCACATTGACCTGATGTTCACGGGCTATGCCACGGTGAGCGGCCTGATCAAGTCGGGCCGGCTCAAGCCCTTGGCCGTGACATCGCAAAACCGCTTGCCCAGCTTGCCCGATACGGCCACGGTGGCCGAAGCAGGATTCGCAGGCTTCTCTTCTTTCATCTCGCAAGGTGTCTTTGCGCCGGCAGCAACGCCCAAGGAAAGGGTTCAGCGTTTGAACCGAGAAATGGCGGCCGTGCTGCGTCACCCTGAAGTGCTGGAGAAAATGCGGCAATCTTCGCTCGAGCCCCATGACAACACCTCAGAGCAATTTTCCAGTTGGTTGCAAACGCAATCGCAGCAGTGGGCCAAAGTGATTCGCGAAGGCGGTATCACGCCAGATTGAGGCCTTGCAAAATATTGTCGGCGGTCATCAAGGCCACACGCAAAGCGGCGTCGCGCGTCATGCCCGCGACGTGAGGCGTCAACAGCACTTGCGGCAACTGCGCCAAAGCATGCTGGGGGTCCAGTGGCTCCACGTCAAATGTGTCCAGGCCCGCCCCGCCCAGATGCCCACGCTGCAAGGCGGACACCAAGGCGGCTTCATCGACCACAGGTCCGCGTGCGGTGTTGATGAGCAGGGTGCCAGGCTTCATGACGGACAACTCGCGTTCACCGATCAGGCCGCGTGTTTGCGCGTTCAGCGGGCAATGCAAGCTCAGGACATCGACACGTGCCAAGAAGGCGTGCAGGTCATCGATGGTTTCAAATTCGCAGGCCATCGCTTGCTGAGCTCGGCGGTACACGCACACTTGCGCCCCCAAGTCAGCCGCCAAATGCGCTGTTAGACGGCCAATGCTGCCAAAGCCCAGGATGCCTACCACCGAGCCACGGAAATCACGGCCTTGGTAGCTGATGGGCGGCCACTGGCCGGCGCGAAGTTGCCGGTCCAGTGTCGACAAGTTTCGCATGAGGGACAACATCATTGCTACGGCATGCTCGGCCACGGCAGGGGCGTTGGCGCCCGCGGCGACCTTCACCTGAATGCCCAGTCGCGCAGCCGCTGGCAAGTCCACACTGTCGACGCCGGCGCCATTCTTGGCAATGACGCGCAGATGCGGCGCACTTTCCATGAGTTGGGCGGTGAACGCAGGCGAGCCTCGCAGCACCACGCCATCGATGCGGCGCTGGGCAAAGATCTGACGCAAGCTGTCCTCGTTCACCGGGCCTTGCATGAAAAGAAGATCCAGGCCGGCGTCGCGCAGGCGCTGTTGGGCGGCTTCTGCCCATTGCGGGGCGGTGATGAGGACGGTCGAGGTCATGATGCAGGCGAGGCAAGGGGGTTAGCAGTCACACGGCATTTTCAGCAGACGCAGCGCGTTGCGGAAGTAAATGCCTTCTTGCTCACTCTGTGACAAATTCAAGCCATCGATGGCTTCAGGAATGGTTCGAATGAACATCGGGCCCCCTTCCGGGTCAAAGGGGCAATCGGTGGCGAAGACCACCTGCTCGCTGCCGAAAAAGTCCAAGCCGCAGCGCAGGCCAGACTGGCCACCGGCCAGCGCTGTATCCGCATAGAACATGCGGAAATAATCGATGGGGCGTTTGGCCATGCTGCGCAGCAGGCTTTCGTAATCTTCGTCCGAGGTTCGACAGCCGAGTTGGTCCAGACCGGGGCCAATGCGGCCATCAAAGAACGGGATCATGGCGCCCATGTGGTGGGTGATGACGCGCATCTGAGGCCAGCGATCAAAAAAACCTGAGAAAACCATGCGGGCCATGGCTGCACTGGTTTCATAGGGCCAGCCGAAGGTCCACCAAATTTCGTATTTGGATTTTTTCTCGGAGGCGTAATCTGTCATGCCAGCGCCGCGTGCGGGATGCATCCAGATGGGGACATCGTGGTGGACGATGGCGCGCTCGAACAAGGGCAGGAACTCGGGTTCGTCCAAAGGCCTGCCATTGACGTTGGTGAAGATCTGGATACCGCGAGCGCCGAGCTGGTCGATGGCACGGTCCATTTCCTCCAAAGCGGCTGGCACATTGTTCATCGGCAGCGACGCCACAAAGGCAGGAAATTTGTCCAGGTGCTGATCGCGAATGGCGGCCATGCCGTCGTTGGCCAAGCGGGCCAGGCCGGGAGACTCGTCGGGGCCGGCAATCAACTCGATGGGAGGGTTTGAGAGCGTGAGGATTTGCTGGTAGTTGGGGAATTGCGCCATCATCCGCAGTCGCGCATCCAGGTCGTACAAAACCGGAATGTTCAGCCAGCGTTTGATGGCCCCCTTGTCTTTGGCCAAAAGCGCCATTTGGTCAAAATAGGCTTTGGGAAAAATATGGGCGTAGCTGTCGATTTTGCGCATGGCTGGAGCCTTATCAATTTTCGGACAGATTCAGTTGGGCCTTCTGCACCAGTTGCGCAAAGCCTTTGACTTCGGCCTCTTTGAAGCGCGCAAACTCCTCGGGTCCGAGGATCTTCATGTCGCGCGATGTGTCGTTGAAAAACTTCACGACACCGGGCTGTTTCATCACCGACAAGATAGAAGCGTGAATTCGATCAATCACGCTGCGGGGCGTGCCTGCAGGCGCTTCCAAGCCGGTCCAGACCGTGACTTCAAAGCCCGGCAGTGTTTCGGAGAGCGTTGGGATGTTGGGGAACCGCTCCGAGCGCTTGTCAGAGGTGATGGCCAGTGCCTTGACTTTGCCGCTTTGAATCAGGGGCAGGACCGAATTGTCTGCAAACAAGAAGTCCACGGTGCCACCGATCACCGCTTGCGTGGCGGGCGATGTCCCTGCATACGGCACATGCGTGGCTTTGGCGCTCGTGGCTTGGTTCAGCATGACGCCTGACAAATGCGGCAAGCTGGCCTGACCGGAGGACGCAAAGTTCATGCGATCGCCGCGCTTGCGAAGAGCGTCCATCAATTGCGCCACGGTCTGCAGCTCGGAAGTGCTGGGGGTCACCAGCATGAAGGCGCTGAAGGACAGTGTGGCAATGGGTGAGAGTTGGCTCAGGTAGTCGTAGGGCAGGCTTTTGAACAGCAACGGCGCTATGGCGTGCTGGCTGGAGCTCAACAATAGCGTGTAACCATCGGGCTTGGCTTTGGCGACATGTGCTGCGGCCAAGGTGGTACCGGCACCCGGCCGATTTTCAATCAGCACTGGCTGCCCCCATTCTTGGCTGAGCTGGGTGGCCACCGTGCGAATCAAATTGTCGGCGCCACCACCTGCCGGGTAAGGGTTGACGATGGTGACAGCGCGCGAGGGAAAGGTCTGCGCTTGCACGCCCCAAGCCCATAGGCTCAGGACCGCAATCAGCGCCAGCCGGTAGCTGCGCGCGAGGAAGTTTGCGTCGGTGGCCATGGCTTCATTCCGGTTTGAAGCCCGCGGAGCGCAGCAGTTCTGCGCTCTGGGTCACATCAGCTGCAATGAATTTTTGGAATTGTTCGACAGATTCAGAAATGCCATCCACGCCAAGCTGTGCCAACTGGCCGCTTTTGACCAATTCGGCGATGGCTTCGTTGATGGTTTGGTTCAGCCATTGCACGCGGTCAGCGGGGGTACCGGGGGGGGCCCACACACCATACCAGGTGGCGTACACCAAACCCGGAACGCCGCTTTCAACGGCTGTGGGGATGTCGGGTGCCAAGGCGCTGCGCTTGGCGGAGGTGGTGACCACGGGCCGAACCTTGCCCGTTTTGGCCATGGGCAGCAAGGACACGATGGAGTCCATCAAGATCTGGGTGTGGCCGCCCGCCACATCGATGAGCGCTGGCGCTGTACCTTTGTAAGGAGCCAAGGTGATTTTGATTTTGGATTTCTGTGCCAGCATGAGGGTGGCCAAGTGGCTCGGTGCGCCCATGGCGGGCACCGCGGCTGTCCACTTGTCTGGTGCGTTGCGTGCCGACTCGATCACCTCGCTCAACTTTTGCTCTTTGAGTTGGGGGGAGATGACCAGCAACAACGGGGCTTCGCCGACCCGTGCCACCGGTGAGAAATCGGCGACCGGGTCATAGGGCGGTTTGGCCATGACCAAATTGGAGAGCAAGTGGGTTGCAGCTGAAAACAGCAAGGTGTGGCCATCTGCAGGCGCCATTTGAACGGCTTTGCCGCCCACCGTGCCATTGGCACCCGCTCGGTTCTCGACCACCACGGGCTGGTTGAGTCGCGCTTGCATTTGCTTGGCCAGCATGCGGCCCGCCTGATCAACCCCGCCTCCCGGGGCAAAGGGCACGATGATCTTGATGGGTTGATCGGGAAATTTGCCGGACTGTGCCCAGCTCAATCCACTGAAAAACGGCATCAAGCCCAGAGCACAGGTGACAAGCCATCGAGTCATTCGGATCTCCTTGAATAAACGTTCAGCCATGATGCTCTTCAATGGACGCAATGCTCACTTCCAGCGCTTGCATGAAAGCTTGCGTGTCGGATGCTGGCAAGGGGCTTGTGCCTTGTGCCAAGTCTTGCAGCAAGCGATCGATGCGGCGGGTCGCTGGTTTGGCCGCATGCGTTTTCAGCCATTGTTGCAGAGGTGGCCGATGTGTGAAACGCTCCAGACAGTGCTCAAAAAGCAAATCGTCGAGCTGGCCTGATTCGATCACGGGATCAAAGCTGCAGCCACAGCTGCCACCCATGGCCAGCCCGCGGCGGCTGACGCGCAGCCATCGCCCGCAAAGCATCAAGGCCTGCGTTTGCGTGTGAAGTTTGCTGCGTTTCATGACGTGCGCTTGCTTTTCTGGTCCCCGCTTGGGGACGTGGCCGTCTTCACACCATAGACCTTGCGGGCAGTTTCTTGCGAGATGTAGCCCAAGCGCAAGTCGCGCCGAACAGCGTCTTTGTCGCGCTTTTTCGGGTCGCCAAATCCGCCGCCGCCCCCGGAATGCAGCACATAGGCTTCACCGGCATCCAGTCGCATGTTGACCTTGCCGCTGCTGTAAAGCGTCAGCGTGCCATCTTTTTTGCGCATGCCCACTCTGTTGCCCATGGCCGAATGCCCACCTTGCAGGCCCCAAGGCGGATGGTTGACCCGGTCAATGCGGGTTTGGTAATTCACCTTGGACAGGGCCACCACTTCGGCCTCGGCGCCCAAGCCGCCACGGAACTGGCCAGCGCCGCCTGAGTCTTCACGCAAACGGTAGTAGCGCACCAGCAAGGGAAACTTGTTTTCCACCTGCTCGCTGGGGCCGTTGTGGGTGTCACCGTCGTTCATGCACACGGTGACATTGACGCCGTCTTCATTGTGCTTGGCGCCCCAGCCACCACCAATCAAGCCGCCCAGGTAAATCCAGAGCTTGCCGTCTCTTGGGTGAAAGCCGTTCACATTGGCGATGACCAGGTCGGCATGGTGGCCTGCGATCACGGACTCGGGAATGGCCTGGGACAGCGCCTTGAAAATCGTGTCCACCAAGGTCATGGGATAGGTCATCCACACCCGCATGGGTGCCGGGTGCAAAGCGCTGACCACTGTCCCTTTGGGCAGGATGACTTTGAGCGGACGGAAGTTGCCATCGTTGATGGGGTGGTCGGTGGGCAGCGTCAAGCATTTGAAGGCCACTTGCGCACATGCCACCCCCGCACCGGAGTTGAAGAAGCCTTTGACCTGCGGGCTCATGCGGGACAAGTCGACCGTCATGCTGTCGCCTTTGACAATCACCTTGACTCGAATGGGAACCGGTTGGTCGATGTCGACCGCATCATCGTCCATGAACGATTCCGCTTCATAAACGCCATCGGGCATGCGCTTGACCATGGCCCGCGCCTCGGCTTCGGTGTGGTCCATGATGGCATTCAAGGCTGCTTGCCACGTGGCCTCGCCGTGCCGGCTCAGCATTTCTTCGATGTGCTTGACCCCCACGCGGCAAGCCGAGAGTTGCGCTTCCAAGTCGCCGGCTGCACGATCGCGTCGGCGCACGTTCATCAGGATGAGTTCGCGCATTTCCTCGTTCAACACACCGCGCTGGTGGTATTTCACCAAGGGAATTTGCAGGCCTTCGGCGTAAATATCGGTGGTGACGCCGTTGAGGATGCCGCCAATGTCCTGCCAATGCGCCATGCATGTGGAGAAGGCGACGATGCGGCCCTTGTGAAAGACGGGAATGGAGAACGTCAAATGGTTCAGGTGCGCGCCCGTGGTGTAAGCGTCGTTGGTCAGCAAAATATCGCCGGGGTGGATGTTCTCTTCGCCCCAGTGCGCCAACTTCGCTTTGACCACATCGCTCATGCCGCGAATGAACATGGGCAAGCCCAACCCGATGGACAAGGTTTGGCCCTGGCGGTCAAACAGTCCCACGGTGAAATCCAGCGCCTCGTAAATGATCATGTTGTACGAGGTGCGCATCAGCACCGACTTCATTTCCTCGGTGGCGGCCACCAGGCTGTTGCGAATCAATTCGGCGGCAATCGGGTCGGCTTTGAGTGTGCGAGTCTTTTTCATATGCGTTTCAGGCCTTGTCAAAACCAATCGTCAGGTGCAGGTTGCCATAAGCGTCGACTTTGAGCAGATCGCCAGGCTGGACCACGGTGGTCGTGGCATGTTCCTCGATGAGGGCGGGGCCGTGAACGGTGTTGTTTGCCAACAAGCGATCACGCTGGTAGACGGGGGTGAGGCACCACCCGGCGCTGCCAAAATAGGCGCGACGCTTGCCACGCAGGGCCGCAACCAGCGGTTTGGTTTTGCCCGTGGCAATTTTCTCTAGCTTGGGTTTTTTCATGACGCCGCTGATGGCGCTGCGAATGCTGACAATTTCTGCGGCCTCGTTGGGCGAGCCGCGGCCATAGCGTTCCTCGTGGGCCCTGTCGAAGGCCGCCTTGATCAAGGCTTTGTTGGGACTCTTCAAGGCAGCGGCCGAAATTTCAACCGTCACGGCATGCTCTTGTCCCACGTAGCGCATGTCCAGGTAGCGCTGAACCACCATGCGCTGGAATTGCAAGCCAGAAGCGGCTGCAGATTGCAGGCCAGGTTGCTCAAGCTCTGCGAACCAATCTCTGAGCTGCGTCATGGCGACGCCTTCCAGCGAGACAAACTGTGAGCGCACCAAATCTTTTCGGAAGTCTGCCAGCAACATGCCAAAGGCCGAAAAATGCCCAGGCGCGCGCGGGATGATCACATGCGGAATGCGCAATTCGCGCGCCACCATGGAAGCATGCAAGGGCCCCGCACCGCCATAGGCAAACAGATGAGGAAAGGCGCTGGGGTCCAGTCCACGGTCGGTGGTGACGCCTTTGACCGCATGCGACATCGAGGCCGCTGCAATTTGCAAAATACCGTGCGCGGCAGCGGTGATGTCCATCTTCAATGGGTCTGCGATTTGCGACTTCATGGCGCTTTGCGCAGCTTTCAAATCCAGCGCCATTTCACCACCGAGGAAGTGTGCGGGATCGAGCCGTCCCAACAGCAAATTCGCATCCGTGACCGTAGGCTGTGTGCCACCCAAGCCATAGCAAGCGGGTCCCGGTGACGCGCCTGCACTTTGAGGGCCCACGCGCAAAGCGCCAGTGGCGCTCAGGGTGGCCATGCTGCCTCCGCCCGTGCCCACCTCATGAATGTCGATCATGGGCGTGAGCAAAGGCAGGCCGCTGAGGTAGCCGCCAATCATGACGCTGTTGGTGACCAAGGCTTCGCCATGACGCACCACGCCGGCTTTGGCGGTGGTGCCCCCCATGTCAAAGGCAATGGCGTGGTCGATGCCCAGCGCCTCGCACAAGACTTGGGTGCCAATGACGCCAGACGCTGGGCCGGACTCCATCATGCGCACGCAATCCTCGCGGGCTTCGCTCAGCGCATAAAGACCGCCGGTGGACTGCACCACAAAAAACTGTCCGCCAAAATTCACTTGCACCAATTTGTCTTCAATCTCGCCCAAATAGCGGTCGACACGTGGTCCGATGTAGGCATTGGCGACCACCGTCGAGGTGCGCTCGAACTCACGGTACTCTTGCGACAGGTCAGAGGAAATCGATACGAAGAGATGCGGCAAGCGCTTTTTCAAGCGCGCGCGCACCATTTGCTCATGCGCGGGGTTGCGGTAGGAGTGCAAGAAAAGCACCGCCACGGCATCCAGGTTCAAGGTGGCCAGGTGGTCGATCAGCTTCTCCAGCTCCGCCTTGTTCAAGGGCTCATGCACCGAGCCATCGGCCAGCAGCCGTTCGGAGATTTCAAAGCGCAGATCGCGCTCCACCAGGGGCTGGTGTTTGCGATGTCTGAGATTGAAAGAGTCGGGGCGGTTGATGCGGCCGATCTCGTAGATGTCTCGAAACCCGCGCGTGGTGATCAAGGCGGTTCGCGCACCGCTGCGCTCGAGCATGGTGTTGATGGCCACGGTCGATCCGTGCAAAAAAAGCTGCGCTTCTTCCAGCGCAATGCCCGCTTTTTCCAGGCCTTGCAAGATGCCTTGCACCAAATGCGAGGGGGTGGTCAGGGTTTTGCCCAGCAGCAGACGGCCTTGGCGGGCGTCAAATGCGGCGACGTCCGTGAATGTGCCGCCAATGTCAGCCGCGACTCTGAGCCGAGAGGAGGGGGTGTTCTTCGCTTTCATTCATTCATCGTAGGAGCAGCCTGGTATAAGATCAATGTCTATTTCATTAGAATAGAAATAACAAAATCAATATACCTTGTATGAGCTTGTCAAGCTTGAGCATGCGCCCCCAGTTGTGGCGTCTTTTTCTGGAAGTTGTCGAGCACGGCAGTTTGACCCGTGTGGCCGAGTTGCGTGACATGGCCCAGCCGCAATTGAGCCGTCAACTCGCGGAGATCGAGGCGCAGTGTGGCGGGGCCCTGTTTCGGCGACATGGGCGAGGCTTGGTGCTGACTCCCTTGGGCGAATGGGCGGTGCCGCGCGTGCAAGCTTGGTTGCAGCAAACCGATCAGTTGGCCAGTGATTTGCGCCAGGGCGCTGACCTTCCGTTTGGCAAGGTGCGTTTGGCGGCCATTCCGTCCACGCTCGAAAAATTGGTGTGTCCGGTCATCCTCCAAGTGCATGAGCGTTACCCCACCATCCAATTGGAAGTGATTGAGGCGCTGGACAGCCAAATGGACGAAGGCTTGTCGGGTGGTTTGTTTGATTTGGCCATCCGTTACCTGCAAGCCTCCTCCGTGCGCCGCGAAGATCGCGTGCTGCAACATGTGGCCACTTACCTGGTCGGTCGCCAGGGCGATGCCCTGCTGCGGCGAAAGCAAATAGCCTTTGAAAAACTGAAGGATCTGCCCTTGGTCTTGCCGCGACGCCCCAGCGTATGGCGCGATTTGTTGGACCGCATGGCCGACAAGCTGGGCTTTGAGTTGCGCGTGGTGTTGGAGGCAGACTCCTTGACCATCCAAAAGCAAATGGTGCTTCAAGGCCACGGCTACACCTTGCTGGGGCCCATGGCATTGGAGCCCGGCGCGCGAACAGGCGATCTTCGGGCTGCGCGCCTCATGAACCCGGAAATTCCGCGCGTGGTGGCGTTGACTGCACAACATGTGCGCCCCGCCACCCAAGCGCAGCAGGTGGTCGCCGATTTGGTGGAGGCCCAAGCTGCGCGTTTCCCAAGGCAGTTTTTTGACCCCTTGCAGGGGGCCAGCGACAAACTCAGTCGAGCTTGATGCCCACTTGTTTGATGACTTGGCCAAAGCGCTGGAAATCGTTGGCCATCCACTGGGCCATGTCTTCTGCGCCCTCATTGCGCGGGTCATAGCCCAAGGCCGACAGCCTTTCGCGGACTTCAGGCAAGGCACTGATGCGCTTGACCTCTTGGCTCAAGCGCCGCACGATCTCGGGCGGTGTCCCTGCAGGTGCCATCAGGCCATTCCAGGATTCGTATTCAAATTGCGGCAGGTTCAACTCTTTCCATTCCCGCACCGTGGGAACCTCGGGCAGATTGTGGCTGCGCTTGGCGCCAGTCGTGCCGAGCGCGCGCAGTTTGCCAGCGCGAATGTTGGGCAAAGGACCGACCGGGCTGTCGAACACCAAGTTGATTTCGCCCGAAAGGATGGCCAAGGTCATGGGCGCGTTGCCTTTGTAGGGCACGTGCAGCAACTTGATGCCCGCTTGCGAGGCAAACAATTCGGCGCCTAGGTGCAAAGGCCCGCCGCTGCCCGAAGAGCCATAGGTGAGCTTGCCTGGGTTGGCTTTGGCATAGGCAATCAGTTCAGGCAGTGTTTGGGCCGGCACAGACGGATGCGCGGCAATCACCAGGCTGTAAGACGCCACGATGCCCAAGGGCGCAAAGTCACGCAAGGGATCCCAACTGGTTTTTTGCAAATGTGGCTGGATGGTCATGCCGCTGGTGGCCAGCAACAGTGTGTAGCCATCGGCGGGTGCGCGTGCCACGGCCTCGGTGCCGATGTTGCCGCCGGCACCTGGTCGCGTTTCCACCAGCACCGGCTGGCTCAGGCCCTCGCTCAACTTCTGCGCCATGAGGCGAGCGGTGGATTCGGCGCCACCCCCAGGTGGAAAGGGCACGATGATGCGCAGCGGCTTGTTGGGAAAACCCTGGGACAGTGCGCAGGTGGCCGACAAAAGCAGCGAGAGCTTCATCAAGGTCAGAGCAAAGAGGCGAAGGGCTTTTGTCATGTTTATGCTTGTCCGGTTGCAAGAAATTCTTGACTGCACGTGAAGATCAAAAGATGAGTGTAGGTCCCAGTTGATTTATGAAAGCGCTTTCATTATCCTGATCCCATGAAAAAAACCAACTTTCCAGCGACGACGTGGTGGATCTTGTTGTGCGGGTTTGCTTTGGCTTGCCTGTCTGGACCTTCCAAAGCGCAAACTGAGGCCATTTCATTGGGCAAAGGCAAATACTTCACCCAGCCCAAAGGCAGTGATAAAGCGCCCCCGAGCGCGCCCTACCGCTCGGGAGTGATGCTGGAGCGGGCGGTCCCGACCAACCAGTGGTATTCCAGCCTGGTCTTCAAGGAGGCGCCTGATGCGTTGTTTGCCCATCCTTTGAGTGTCAAGCCCACTGCCAAAGGTTTGGAGGTGGCTTACCCGCAAAAGCAAATCGTGCCGACGCCGCGCTTGGATGTGGAAGTGCATTACCCCCATGCCAATCCTTTGGTCTTTCAGCCCACCCATTTCAAGACCGCGCGGTCCACGCTGGACAAAGCCTCGGATTGGGCCATCGATGTGGCCAGTGGCGAGGGTGCAAAGCAGCTGAAGGCAACGGTGGCGCACGGCTCGCCCTTTGTGTCGTTCAGACTTTCAGAGGGCGACGTGGACCTGCATTTGCCGCAGGAAGCAAGCGCTAAAGTTGGTGCTGACTCACGTGTTCTTCGCGTCGACGCATCCGGACAGTTCTTTGCGGTCTTTGGTCCCACAGGGGGCGTTTGGGCCTTGCGGTCGCCGGGACATTGGCGCCTGCAGTTGCCTGAGGGGAAAAAATACTTTTCTGCCCTGGTGCTGCCGGACCCATCGGATGCCACTTTGGCGGAGCTGTCGCCCCATGCTTATGCGTTCATCAGCGACACACGCGTGGAATGGCACTACGATGAAAAAAACAGCAAGGTGACAACAACGTTCAAGGCCAG
>JACCDW011252224.1_pt1 | contig 31570 bp, 21 predicted proteins | sample 7449781 | NCBI WGS metagenome assembly JACCDW01 (sample SAMN15323449, study PRJNA562643) | freshwater metagenome | isolation source: river surface water | place: USA:Blue River Watershed | collected 2017-08-18
CGACTCTCCTCCTACTGGTTCAAAGAAAACAGCGGCTGTTTGTTGAGTAATTTTTAATAGGTCAGCAAAATCATTTCGCTCAATCTTATCAATCGAAGAAAGTAATGGGCGAAAATTACGTTTAAAATGCTCATCTCCAAGCGATAACGCCCCCTGCGTAGAACCATGATATGCCTTATTGCATGATACAATATTAGTCCGACGAGTAAATCGCTTAGCCAATTTCATTGCCCCTTCTACAGCCTCTGTGCCTGAATTTGTGAAATATACATTGTCTAAGCCAGTTCCTAAGAGAGTTTTACAGATAGCTTCGGCTAAATTTACTTGTGGTATTTGCACGTATTCGCCATACACCATCAAATGCATATAATTATCTACTTGGCTTTTAATGGCTTCTACTACTTTTGGGTGGCGGTGCCCAACATTACTTACTCCAATACCCGAAATTAAATCAATATATTTGGTGGTTTCTCCGTAAAGATAAATGCCTTCCGCTTTTTGGATTTCGAGTGCCAATGGAAAATCGGAGGTCTGGGCTACATTTTGAAGAAAAAGTTGACGAGTTGTCATAAAATCTATGCTAATTTTCTTGCAAATTTGGCATAAAAAAAACTCGCATGCAAAGCCCACGAGTTTTAAGTACTAACCTATTATTTATGAGTCGTTAATTACTCCAAAACTAAACTGTAAACAGAATCATTTACTACATCCAAACTTGATTTACTAATCCTTTTTCAAATCCCAAAAGCCTCATATTTTTCCCTTGATTAATAATCTATGACACGAAAATAATAGATAAATGGGAAGTTCCAATACACATGAGACAAAAAGCCCAAATTATGCGACTATACCTATTTACTGCCAATTCGGCGTAATAATTCATCAGAAAACTGTTCACTTACAGGTATCAAATGTGTTCCAATACTGATTTTTAGGTTCCTGATTGATTCTATTTTATTCAATGAGACAATGTAGGATTTATGTACTCGCATAAAAGGCATTGAAGCAAATTTTTCCTCAATACTCTTCATTGTCATGCGAGTAATAATTGGCCGTGGTTGCGTGCTTACATAAATTTTTATGTAATCCTTTAGGCCTTCGATATATAAAATATCAGCGTACTTTATTTTAACTAATGAATACTCGGCATTTACGAAGAAGTGCTCTTCTTGTAAGACTTTTGGCTGATGTGTACTTTCTTTCAATAAAAACAATTCATTGGCTCTATTACATGCTTTCAGGAATCGTTCAAATGATACTGGTTTAAGCAGATAATCAATCACGTTTAGGTCAAAACCTTCCAAAGCAAATTGGTCATAAGCCGTTATGAAAATAACCATCGGATTAGTAACCATACTCTTGACAAACTGAACCCCCGTAATGCCAGGCATCTGAATATCCAGAAAAATCAAATCAATATTCCGATTTTCGGCTTTTTCTTTTTGTATCAATTCAATTGCTTCAAAAGCATTTTTACATCTTCCTACAAATTCGAGATAAGGCACTTGGGTGATATTATCTTCTAATAAATCAAGTGCTAAAGGTTCATCATCAACCGCTATACAACGCATATTTACAAAAGCGAAATCGCTCATTTTGATTAATAATAGGTTTGTGTTCGAAACGTTCAGCTAAATTTTTCTAAGAATAACCTATACCATCTTCAAAAACTAAGACCTTAAAAATTATAATTAGTTTAAAATTAAGAAAAAAATAGTTACATCTTTATTTAAGAAACATACTATTTGAAATTTATTTTCAAATCAGTTGTATACAGATTCTCTGATTCACTGACATTCAGCACATATTGTTTAGGGTAAAGTAATTCTAATCGGCGTTTAACATTATTTAAACCAATGCCCGATGCACCATCTTTTGCCTCTTTTTTATCGTTACTAAATTTATTTATTACCTTAAATCTTAGTTCGTCGTTAGTGGCTTCCAACTCAACTTGAATAAAAGGATTTTCAATCATTCCAACGCCGTGTTTGAAAGCATTTTCAACAAATGGAATCAACAGCATTGGCTCAATACTTTTGCTCGAACCCATTGATTTTACATCAAACTCTATCTTTACGTAATCACCAAATCGCACTTTTTGTAAATCAATATAATTTGAAAGGTACTTGACTTCATTCTCAAGAGAAATACGTTTATCATCTTTCTCATAGAGCATATATCGAAGTAAATCAGCCATTTTCAATAATACAGGCTCAACCAAATCTGACTTTTTTCTGTTTAGTGAAACCAAACTATTCATCAGATTAAACATGAAATGCGGGGAAATTTGTGAACGTAAAAACGAAAGTTCAGATTTTAATCGCTCATTCTCATTTTCACGCTGAATTTCTTGTTGCTTTTGGTAATCAGAGAAGAAACAATATGAAGCACTAATACCAAATACATATAGGTACTGAATAAAAGCATTTACGTAAAATAGACTTTTATTGATATCGCTACCAACAAAAGTGATACGCACAAAATATCGCCCCCATAATAAAACCATAATTACGGCTATCAGACTCAAGAAGTATCTTATCGGTTGTTTTTTATAGATTTTAGGAAATAAAACCTCAGAATTGATGTAAAAAAGTATGATTGATGAGATTGAAACATATAGCCAATAGGTCGTATTGGTATAAGGATTTACCCTCGTCCTGGACGAATCATTCTGAAAAGCATTCAATAAAGGCAAAGCCGTGTATCCAATCCACATAATTATGTGAAGGAATACATAAAGGTATTTGTTTTTAAACATTGTTGTAATAAAGTGTAAGGTAAGTTAGTAAGTGTCTGATACAAGTATAAATACTTATAGCTAAACTTAAATTGATATAAGATAAACAATTTAGAAGTAGAGACTTAGAAATGCTATTAAGCGACAAAAGCCTTCATCGTTAAATGAAGGCTTTTGCAAATTTCTAAAATCAACCGTTTTTATCTTCAACAAATCTAACCGAGAGAGCAGCTAACAAAAAACAAACACCACCTCCTACTACGGCAAAAACAGCTTGATTATTGTATAAATTTTTAACGATAGGCCCACCGATAATGCCATTGATTATTTGTGGAATCGTAATGAAGAAGTTGAAAATACCCATGTAAATCCCCATTTTCTTAGCTGGAATTGAGCCAGCCAAAATTGCATAAGGCATTGCCAAAATACTTGCCCAAGCAAAGCCTACACCAACCATTGGCAATACTAACCAACGATAATCGCTTATAAAATAGATTGAGATTAAACTTAGTCCACCAATTATTAACGAATACGCATGTGTACTTTTACGGCCAAATTTATCAGCCATTTTTGGTAAGAAGAAAGCATAGATAGCCGAAACAGCATTGTACACACCAAAAATAACACCAACCCAATTACCAGCATCGTTATATTGCTCAGAGCTTGAATCGCCCACGGGAAGTTTATAAATATGCTGTGCAATTGCAGGGGTCATAAAAACCCACATCGAAAACAAACCGAACCAAGAAAAAAACTGAACCAATCCGAGTTGCTTCATGGTTTTTGGCATATTGCCGAAGTCTTTAAAAATATCAAAGAAACTTCCTTTGTCTTCTTCGAGTTCTTCTCCCTCAAACTCAGCTTGCTCTTTTGGTGAATATTCTGGTGTTTTTATGATTGTCCAGATAATACAACTCAACAAAAATACAGCCCCTATAATAAACGATAATACTAAACTAAATGGTACCTTTCCTGCTTGGGCACTTTTTTCAAAACCAAACCATTCGGTGAGTACATAAGGTAACCAAGACCCCACAACCGCACCGATACCAATCAAAACCGTTTGAATTGAAAAGCCCAGCGTTTGTTGAGAGCCATTGAGTTTATCAGCAACTAAAGCTCTAAATGGTTCCATGGCCACATTGAATGAGGCATCCATTATCATCAGAAAACCTGCACCAACCCATAAAGCTGGTAGGATACTGACAAACATATCGGCATTAGGCATAAGAATCAATCCAATTGATGCCAAAATTGCTCCCGTCAAGAAGAAAGGGCGTCTGCGTCCGAGCTTTGTCCAAGTTTTATCGCTGTAATGCCCAATAATGGGCTGAATTACCATCCCTGTAAAGGGTGCAACTAACCAAAACCACGATAGATGCTCAACATCAGCACCAAAAGTTTGTAAAATTCTACTGGCATTGGCATTTTGAAGGGCAAAGCCCATCTGAATTCCTAAGAATCCAATACTCATATTCCAGATTTGCCAAAACGACAAAAGCGGCTTGTTTTTCTTTGACGACATTTTATAATTAGGTTAAAGTTAAATAGTTTTGGTATTATTTTATTTCTAAAACCGTTACACTATTGGCAGGTAAAGTTAATCGAATTGCTTCTTTGGTTGAAATTGATTTCGTTTGTTGATTAATTACATTCGAACTCATTTCTTTCTCGAATATTTCTTTGACCGAATAGCTCACTGGCTCGTTGATATTTATTTTCATCATTTCCCAAGCCCCTTGTGGTATAAATACACCAGTAGAGTATGATTTTTCTAAGTCAAAGTTGCAAATAAACAATAATTTTTGATTATCGGTGAATCTTAAATAACTATATATTTTTTGGTCGTTATAATTTACAGTTTGTCCGTTTCCGTTTACGTATTGTAAATCGTAAAATTTACCGTCTTTTATAGCTTCGTTTTCGTTAGTAAATTTTAAGATTTCAGCATAAATTTTACGCAGAGATTTCTGCTCGGCAGTTAGTTTCCCACCATCATATTGATGATTATTTACCCAATTCTGAAATTCAGGCACTCCCCAATAATCAAACATGGTCGTGCGACCATCTTCACCGCTAAAACCTTCGGCCACTGTTGGTTTTACACCAACTTCTTGCCCAAAATATAGCATTACTGGCCCTGTGTGTAAGGCAGAACTAACTACCATTGAAGGAATAGCTTTGAATGGATTATTAGCAAAATATTTTGAGGCAATGCGTTGTTCGTCATGATTTTCTAAAAAACGAAGCATACGATTCGAGAAATCTCCCGATTCGTTTTGCCAAACACGTGTGATGTCGTTGGCATTTCCGTGTCCTTCCATCAGTCGACGGAGTGCATCATAAAGTCCAACCTTATCGTAGAGATAATCAAATTTACCTTCAAAAAGGTATTGTTTATATGTCTGCGGATTATAAATTTCTGCAATAAAAATGATATCAGGATTTACCTTTTTGATTTCAGGAATTACCCAACCCCAAAATTCAAACGGTACCATCTCGGCCATATCACATCTGAAACCATCGACACCTTTTTTAGCCCAATAAGTCAGAATATCACGCATTTTTAACCAAGTGCTCGGAATTGGTTCAAAATGTTTGCTACGGTTATCTAAATAATCTACTCCATAATTAAGCTTGACTGTTTCAAACCAATCGTTAATGCTCGGTTTAGCCGAAAATACATCATTACCAGTAGCTTTGGCTGGAATTTCAGTGTAATTTGTTTTTGGTACCACAGGCGGATTTACCTCACTTGGCACTACAAACATTTGGTCTTTTATGTAGTAAAAATTATTATTTGAGTCAAATACCTTTGTTTTATCGTCGTCTTCACCAAAATCTTTTATACCTTTGGGCTTTTTATCAGAATGATAACTTCTTGCCACATGATTTGGCACGCAATCAATAATTACTTTTAATCCATTTGTATGGCTACGTTTCACCAGAGCCTCAAATTCATTCATTCGATTCTTTACATCAACGGCCAAATCAGGGTCAACATCATAGTAGTCTTTAATAGCGTACGGCGAACCAGCAATTCCTTTAACAACTAAGGGATTATCTTGTGGAATTCCATTTTTAGAGTAATCGGTCATGGTTGCGTGTTCGATAACCCCAGTAAACCATACATGTGAAACCCCTAATTTTTTTAGTTGTTGTAAAGCCTTATCGTTGATATCATTGAATTTGCCGCATCCATTCTCTTCAATCGAGCCATAAAATTTGTTAGTTGTTTTGAGATTGCCGAAAAGTCGGGTATAAATTTGGTAAACTACTAATTTGTCGGTCTTTGGTAAGTTAGATTTTTCTTTGGTCATTTCTGTTGATTTTTGAGCTACTGCAAAATGGCAAATTGCCAAAAAGACAATCGCAATTATCTTATTCATTTTGTGCAAGGTTAAAGTTAGTTTCAAATCTAAACAGGATTTTTTTATGAAAAAATAGTTTGTTTGTGTTATTTTGCCATTGAAACGAATACTTTAACACTTATGAAAACACCCAAACAGCTGCTCCTTCTTGTTTTTGTACAATTAGGCTTAGCTCTACCATGCTCTGCTCAAAAACCTGATATTCAACGCATTAACCCTACTAACTGGTGGGTTGGCATGAAAAATCAAAACCTCCAAATATTGGTTTATGGCAAAAACATCAGCAAAGCCAAAGTTAGTTTGAAACCCTATGCAGGTGTAAAACTTCTCAAAACGCAGAAGGTTGAAAACCCAAATTATATTTTTGTAGATTTGGACATCACAAAAGCTGCCGAAGCAGGAAATCTACAATTTATCTTCGAAAACGGCACAGAATCTTCAACCGTAAATTATGAATTACGTTTGCGAACTGCCAAGCCTCAAACTGTAAGCCAAGCTGATGTGGTGTATTTATTGATGCCCGACCGTTTTGCCAATGGCGATGAATCAAACGATAAATATGATGAGATGTTTGATACACAAGCTGACCGTAAAAGTCCATTTTTAAGACACGGTGGCGATTTACAAGGAATCATTAACCATCTTGACTATTTCAATGAACTGGGCGTTACGGCCCTATGGTTGACTCCAATTATTGAAAATAATACCCACCAAACCAATGAAGGTGGCTCAATGCGTAGCTCATATCATGGCTATCACTTTACTGACCACTACCAAATTGACCGTCGCTTTGGAGGTAACAATGGGTATCAAAAACTTATCAATGAAGCACATAAAAAAGGAATAAAAATCATTCAAGATGCGGTATATAACCACGTTGGCGAAGATGCTTGGTTCGTAAAAGACCTTCCAAGTAAAAGTTGGCTACACAATTGGGATAAATACACGAATACATCTTACAAAGACCAACCTCTGATTGATGTAAATGGCTCTAAATATGATAAAAAAGTAACGGAAGAAGGTTGGTTCACTTCGTTTCTACCCGATTTAAACCAAAAAGACCCTTTATTAGCCAATTATTTGATTCAACATGCACTCTGGACAATTGAATATTTTAATATTGATGCTTGGAGAATTGATACTTACATCTACAATGATATGGAATTTATGAATCGTTGTAACAAAGCGATTCTTGACGAACATCCGAATATGCTTTTGTTTGGTGAGTCAGCAGTCAATACCGTGGTTAGTCAATCATATTTCACTAAAAACAATCTCAATATTCCGTTTAAATGTAATCTTCCATCAAGCTGCGACTTTCAAGTTCAGGGAGCAATCAACACCGCATTAAAGGAAAATTTCGGATGGAATGAAGGCGTAAATCGTTTATACACAACGCTTTCGCAAGACCTCGTATATCAAAACCCAGAAAAACTTGTACCATTTGTAGAAAATCATGATACTGACCGATATTTCTCAGTAATTGGTGAAGATTTTAATAAATATAAGTTAGGTTTGACATGGCTTTACACCGTTCGTGGAGTACCGCAAATGTATTACGGCACCGAATTTTTGATGAAAAACTTCAAAAATCCGAGTGATGCAGAAGTTAGAAAAGATTTCCCAGGTGGATTCAAAGGCGATACTGAGAACAAATTTACTGCCGCAGGTAGAAATGCTCAAGAAAATGAAGCATTTGATTTCAATAAAAAACTATTGAATTACCGCAAAACCTCAGAAGCTTTGACCAAAGGAAAATTCATGCAATTCACACCGTTTGATGGCGGAATATATGTCTATTTTAGATATACTGACAAACAAACGGTGATGGTTGTGAGCAATACTAAAAATACAGATTCAAGTGTACCAACGGCGAATTTTGCGGAAGTAATAAAAGGTGCAAAATCGGCTAAAAATATCATGACTGGCGAAGTGCTTAATGATATTACAAATATTAAAGTTCCTGCAATGACGGCTTTAATTTTGGAGTTAAAGTAGCACAATTTTTTAAATTGTGTTGTTCAAAAATTAGAATTTTAAATAGGAAACAATTTAGAAAATTGTTGTACAAATAATATGATTAAAGGATTTTTATTTGATTTAGACGGCGTAATTGTCGAAACAGCTATATTTCATTACCAAGCGTGGCGTAAAATGGCCAACGATTTAGGGTTTGACATTTCAGAAGAATTTAATGAAACCCTAAAAGGTGTTAGCCGCATGGATTCTTTAAATTTAAGTCTCAAACACGGAAATGTTGTTTTATCGGAAGAAGAAAAAGCAGAATTGGCAACAAAGAAAAATGAACACTATTTAACACTTGTCAGCAAAATGACTGCTGATGATATTTTGCCAGGAGTAAGAGAGTTTTTTGCACAAATCAAGCAAACAGACATTAAAATTGCGTTGGGCTCGGTTAGTAAAAATGCTCGGATGATTCTCGAAGGTGTTGGCCTCATCAATGATTTTGATGCAATTATTGACGGCACAAAAATCTCGAAAGGTAAACCTGACCCCGAAGTATTTTTAAAAGGAGCTGCCGAGTTAGGCCTCTTGCCAGAAGAATGTTTAGTTTTTGAAGATGCCGTTGCGGGCGTAGAAGCAGGCAAAAATGCAGGGATGAAAGTAGTCGGAATCGGTCATGCTGAAGTTCTGACAAAGGCAGACATTGTTCTTAGTGGTTTTGAAAATATAGATTTAACCCAGCTTTTGAGTAATTTTTAGTAGCCACCAAGTATTAGAAATGAGTAAGCAACTTTTCCTTTTTATAATCATAATTACACTCAACTTTCAAGGATTCTGTCAAAATAATTCATTGTCAGAAGCTTCTTGGGAAAACCTTGTTAATCTTTCTAAAGAAAATGACAAAACGATTCTAATTTATGTGTATTCAGATTCTGAATTATGCAAAGATATAGAGCGAAACGTTTTTAATACAGAGACCTTGGCAAAGTTACCAAACGATGTAGTTTTTTATAAGACTCATTTTGAAAGTAAAGAAACCGAACTCTTTAAAGTATGGGGGTTAACAAAGGCTCCAACCATATTTTGGGTTTCGTATTCAAAAGACATTGTTCATAAAGTCGAACCTATTGTCAATGAATTCGACCTTGCGGCAATGTATGGTTCTATCAAAGAAATTTTTAAGTTGTCGTTGAAAAGAAGAGACATTTTTAAAAGATACCATGACAAACCTGACAATCCAGAAGCAATCAAGGATTATATTTTGGAGTGGAAAAGAATTGCACCAGAAGCGGTCTTAGAAAAAGAGTTTACTCGCTATCTTGAATTGATTTCTGAAGAAGAAAAAGTGTCTGATGAAACTATAGATTTGATGCTAAAATGTCTATATTATGCAGATAATAAGTTAATTCCGATTCATTTAAAACAACTGGAAAGAGTAACAAAAGACGGAAAAATCTACTATCAATACGCTCTCAAAGAAAGAATCATTTCGAGTGGAATTGGAAAAATTTCACAGGGGACACTTGAAAGTAAAAAATATATCAAAAAGAGCATAGGTTATGCCGAACAATGCAACAATATAAGCGACAATTTTACTAATATTAGTAAGGATATTTTTGACATTTACTATTATTCGGCAGCCCGTAGCTCTAATCGCTTGATGAAAGGTGCAAAAGCCTACTATAAAAAAATGGCAAAAATTGACAAAAGAGCATTGGCCGTGAAAGATTCAATTTTTTATTCTAATCTTGAAAAGCAAATAGCTAACGATACCAGTTTAGATGAAACTCAAAAAGAAGTTTTAAGGTCGAAAAGGAATTATTTTTCAAATGCTTATGCAGCTAACTTAAATTTTATTGCAAGTAGTATTTTATTTCAACAAACCTATTTTAATAGAATAAATGTTGGCATTGATTGTGCTAAAAAAGCTGTCGAATTAGCACCAAATGCAACTCGTTTAGCAGTTTATGGTCTATTGTGTTCAAAAAATGAGAAATATAAATCGGCTTATGATTCGCTCTTAGAAGCGATTGAACTTGAATCTACTAAAAAAGACAAAATAGAAGGCGATATCTCTAAAAAAGCTTACAGTGAGTTTTTAAAAATTCAAAAACGATTACCTGAAAATTAATAATACTTTACCTACTTATAAAAATGCTGGCTTCGGCCAACAAAATTAAAATCAAAAAATGAAAAATTATATCACACACGATGAATGGTGTATCGTGGAAAATGGGTTCCATGCCGAATACAATGAAATTACCGAAAGTTTGATGAGCTTGGGTAATGGGCGTATGGGCGGACGTGGAAATTTTGAAGAAACTTTTTCAGGAAAAACCCTACAAGGGAATTATGTGGCTGGAGTTTGGTTTCCTGACAAAACTCGTGTGGGTTGGTGGAAAAATGGTTATCCCAACTATTTTGCCAAAGTAATCAATGCGTGTAATTGGACGGGAATTGATATTGAAATTGAAGGAGAAATCATTGATTTGAATACTGCCGAAGTACAAGATTTTACTCGCACACTTGATATGCGTACTGGTGTACTTGAGCGTACCTGTACAATAAACTTATCAAGTGGAAAAGCCTTAAAAATTCATTCGCAACGCTTTTTAAGTTTAGTAGATGATGAATCGGGTGTAATTAAATATTCAATAACGCCCTTAAATTTCTTTGGTACAGCCAAAGTAACTGTTTCTTTAGATGGTGATGTCTCTAATAAAGACTCAAATCATGGAGAGAAATTTTGGAATGAAGTTTCAAAAGAAACTGGTCATGGAGAAGGGTATTTAACACTCGAAACTAAAAAATCCGCTTGGGATACCGTTCCAACTTTTCAGGTTTGTACGGGTATGAAATTTGAAATTTATCAAGCTGGTGAAAAGATTGATAGTCAGACGTTTCCTATCAAAAAAGAAAAATACGTTGCCAACGAATTCAAAATTAATCTTGAAGAGGGGCAAGAAACCTCAATCATAAAATTTGCGGCTAACCTTTCATCAGAGAATCATCCGATTGCAGCACTGAGCGAAAATACCAAAGCTTATGTACAAAAAGTTACTGCAAAAGGTTTTGATACAATGTTGGCCGAACAAAAAGCTGCTTGGGCAAAAAAATGGGAAGGGAATGATATACAGATTGAAGGCGATGTGGCTGCTCAGCAAGCAATACGGTTCAATATTTTCCAACTTCAACAAACCTATACTGGTGAAGACGCTCGATTGAATATCGGACCAAAAGGATTTACTGGCGAAAAGTACGGAGGTGTAACTTATTGGGACACAGAAGCGTATTGTTTACCATTCTATTTATCAACTTCTGAGCAGAAAGTTGCTCGCAACTTATTGATATATCGCCACAATCACCTACAAAAAGCCATTGAAAATGCCGAAAAGCTTGGTTTTTCGGGAGGTGCTGCTTTATATCCGATGGTAACGATGAATGGAGAAGAATGCCATAACGAATGGGAGATTACGTTTGAAGAAATTCATCGAAATGGAGCAATCGCTTACGCAATTTTTGATTATATCCGTTATACAGGCGACTCACAGTATTTGGCAGAATATGGTTTGGAAGTTTTGACTGGAATTTCAAGATTTTGGGCTCAACGTGTAAATTGGTCGGCCGATAAAGGCAAATATGTTATGCTTGGCGTAACAGGGCCAAACGAATACGAAAACAATGTCAATAATAACTGGTACACCAACTATTTGGCCGTTTGGTGCTTGAAATATACGTTAGAAAGCTTTGAAAGTTTGAAAGGAGAAAATCAAGTGCGTTTTGATGAAATTATTGGAAAAACAAATCTTGACTATTCAGCCGAAACTCAAAAATGGCAACACATCATTGATAATATGTATTTCCCTTACGACGAAACTCGTCAGGTTTTCTTACAACAAGATGGTTTCTTGGATAAAGAATTACTAACTGTCGATGATATTGCAGCTCAACGCCCAATTAATCAAAAATGGTCGTGGGATAGAATTTTACGTTCTTGCTTCATTAAACAAGCGGATGTTTTACAAGGAATGTATTTCTTTGAAGAAGATTTTACGGTAGAAGAATTGCGTAGAAATTTTGATTTCTATGAGCCAATGACCGTTCATGAATCATCACTTTCTCCATGTGTTCACGTAATTCAAGCAGCTAAACTGGGTAGAAAAGAAAAAGCCTACGAAATGTATGTACGCACAGCCCGCCTTGACCTTGACGATTATAATAATGATACCGAAGACGGTCTTCATATTACCTCAATGGCAGGTACTTGGATGTCGGTAGTAAAAGGTTTTGGAGGTTTGAGAGTGAAAAACGATAAACTTTCGTTTGAGCCATTCTTGCCAGAACAATGGCAAGGTTTTTCGTTCCGAACAGGTTTTAGGGGCAATTCATTGAATATTTCGATTAAAGGAAATACGATTGAAATTGAAAATATAGCAGGTGAATCTATTACTGTTTTAGTATATGGAACAGAGGTGTTAGTATCCGAGAAATCATCAACATCGGTTACTTATTAATTATCCTAAATGGTAATTTTCATATAGATTTACCGATATGAAATTGCCCCAATATTAAACGAACCACCAAGCATATTTGGTGGTTCGTTTATTTTTTCTACGTTTGAATAACTCCCACATTATATCTTTTAGAAATTGGAGCGTGATTAGCGGCCTCAATACCCATCGAAATAATTTTTCGGGTTTCGAGTGGGTCAATCACGCCATCCACCCAAAGGTTTGATGCGGCATAATACGGACTCAACTGCGAATTATATCGGTCGGTGATTTTATCGAGTAGTTCTTTTTCTTCAGCTTCGCCAATCGTTATACCTTTTGATTTCAGCGTTGCCGTCTGAATCTGAACTAAGGTTTTAGCAGCCGACGCACCGCTCATCACGGCCATTTGGCCAGTTACCCATGAATAAATCAGGCGTGGGTCATAGGCTTTTCCGCACATAGCATAATTTCCTGCTCCGTATGAATTACCAACGATAAACGTAAATTTCGGTACAACCGAATTAGCCATTGCGTTGACCATTTTTGCACCATCTTTGATAATTCCACCGTGTTCTGAGCGACTCCCAACCATGAACCCTGTTACATCTTGCAAGAAAACTAACGGAATTTTTTGCTGGTTACAATTCATAATAAACCGAGCAGCCTTATCGGCCGAATCTGAGTAAATTACGCCGCCCATCTGCATCTCACCTTTCTTCGATTTTACAATTTTTCTTTGATTGGCAACAATTCCAACTGCCCAACCATTAATTCGGGCTAAACCACACAAAATTGTTTGCCCGTACCCTTTTTTGTACTGGTCAAATTCCGAATTATCTACAATTCGCTCAATGATTTCAAGCATATCATAGGGTTTTGTGCGGTCGGTCGGTAAAATTGAATAGATTTCTTTAGGGTCTTTTGCTGGTAGAACAGCTTCTTTTCTATCAAACCCAGCTGTATCAAAATGCCCCATTTTATCAAAAATCTTACGGATTTCGTCCAGACAGGCCTCATCATTTGGAAATTTATTATCCGTCACGCCCGAAATTTCGCAATGAGTTGTTGCTCCTCCGAGAGTTTCATTATCAATATCCTCTCCAATCGAAGATTTCACTAAATACGAACCCGCCAAAAAAACCGAACCACTACCTTCCACAATGAGTGCATAATCTGACATAATGGGCAAGTAAGCTCCGCCCGCTACGCAACTTCCCATGATGGCTGCTACTTGTGGAATCCCCATCGACGACATATGTGCGTTGTTTCTAAAAATTCGGCCAAAATGCTCCTTATCAGGAAAAACCTCTGCTTGCATGGGCAAATAAACCCCTGCCGAATCTACTAAATAGATGATTGGCAAACGGTTTTCCATCGCAATTTCTTGGGCTCTAAGGTTTTTCTTAGCCGAAATCGGAAACCAAGCCCCTGCTTTTACGGTGGCATCATTCGATACTATTACGCACATTTTACCGCTTACATAACCAATTCCGCACACACAACCACCATTAGGGCAACCACCTTCTTCTTCGTACATCCCATCACCTGCAAAGGTACCGAACTCGACAAATTCGGAATCTTTATCAACCAAATATTCAATTCTTTCACGGGCGGTGAGCTTCCCTTTGGCTTTGTGGGCTTGTATTTTCTTTATGCCTCCCCCCAGTTTTAGTTTCTCATACCGCTCAGTCAATTCCTTCAATAAATCTTCCATTTTTAGCATAATTCTTTTTATATTTCGTTGATGAAGCAAAATAATTATATTTTCTCTAAGTATTAAACAATTTTTCTGCAAATATGTTAAATAATTGTTAAAACAATCATTAGTTTTGCAACTAATTTATCAACAAACTATAATTTACTATGACACACGTAGAATTTGAAATCGACGAACAACTTGAAATGATTCGTCAGAGTGCGAAAGACTTTGCAGAAAACTACATCCGCCCTCACTTAATGGACTGGGACGAAAAACAGATTTTCCCTGTTGAACTATTTCATAAAATGGGTGAATACGGTTTCATGGGCATTCTTGTACCCGAAATGTATGGAGGCTCGGGATTGGGTTATCAAGAATACATTACAATTCTCGACGAAATCTCAAAAGTTTGTGGTTCAATCGGGCTTTCGGTAGCTGCTCATAATTCACTTTGTACGAACCATATTCTGACTTTCGGAAACGAAGAACAAAAACAAAAATATTTACCAAAACTCGCTTCTGGTGATTGGATTGGGGCTTGGGGATTAACTGAAACAGGTACTGGCTCGGATGCGGGTGGCATGGCAACTACTGCCATAGAAGACGGAGATTATTTTGTTTTGAATGGTTCAAAAAACTTCATAACGCACGCAATCAGCTCAGAAGTGGCAGTGGTAATTGTAAGAACTGGAGCCAAAGGAGATTCGCACGGAATGACTGCTTTAATTATTGAAAAAGGTACACCAGGTTTTACGGCAGGAAAAAAAGAAAACAAACTCGGCATGCGTGCCAGCGAAACAGCGTGTTTGTTTTTTGATAATTGCCGTGTGCATAAAGAAAATGTATTGGGCGAAATTGGCGATGGTTTTGTTCAATCATTGAAAATTTTAGATGGTGGAAGAATTTCCATTGCAGCACTTTCGCTTGGTATTGCTCGTGGTGCTTACGAAGCTGCCTTGAAATACGCACAAGAACGTGAGCAGTTTGGCAAAGCAATCATTAATTTCCAAGGAATTAGCTTCAAACTGGCCGAAATGGTAACCAAAATAGAAGCGGCTGAATTATTAACTCGTAATGCAGGAACGCTTAAAAACCAAGGCAAAAAAATGACCAAAGAAGGTGCAATGGCCAAGCTTTTTGCATCAGAAACAGCGGTTGAGGTTGCGACCGAAGGAATTCAAATTCACGGAGGATATGGCTACACGAAAGATTTTCCAGCCGAAAAATTCTACCGTGACGCTAAACTTTGCACGATTGGTGAAGGAACAAGCGAGATTCAAAAACTGGTGATTAGTAGAGAGATTTGCAAATAAATTTTCACTACGTAGTCACTAAGAACACCGAGAAGCACTTAGTGAAACTTTGTGTTCTTAATGACTACGTGGTAAATTAAAAATATGAAACTAATCGAATGTCCACGTGATGCAATTCAGGGCTTACATCAATTTATTCCCACTGAAAAAAAGATAAAATATATCAATTTGCTCCTCGAAAGTAATCTTTTCGATACGATTGATTTTGGGAGTTTTGTTTCGCCTAAAGCTATTCCACAAATGGCCGATACGGCTGAGGTTGTGCGAGGTTTGGATTTATCTAAATCAAACGCTAAACTTCTGGCAATCATTGCCAATGAGCGTGGAGCCACAGAAGCCAGTCAGTTTGAGCAAATTTCGTATTTGGGTTATCCTTTTTCAATTTCTGAAACCTTTCAACTTCGCAATACCAATGCAACGATTGCTGAGTCGTTGGAACGAGTAAAAGCCATTCAAGAAATCTCGGAAAAATTTGATAAACAATTAGTTATCTATATTTCGATGGGTTTTGGAAATCCCTATGGTGACGAATGGAATGCCGAAATTGCCATAAAATGGGTAGATGAATTACAGAAATTGGGTATCAAGATTTTCTCATTATCAGATACAGTTGGCGTGGCAACACCCGAATCTATTACCTATCTTTTTGAAAATCTGATTCCAAAGTATCCGAATTTAGAATTTGGAGCTCATCTACATACAACTCCTGACACTTGGCAGGAAAAAGTAGAGGCAGCATATAAGACAGGTTGTCGAAGATTCGATGGTGCAATTTTGGGTTACGGTGGCTGTCCGATGGCGGCTGATGAATTGGTTGGAAATATGCCAATGGAAAATTTATTGACTTATCACTCAGCTCCCAAAAGGGAGCTTGCTATTGAACAACTCATTTCAGCATTTCAAGAATTAATTTCGTAATGTTTTATACAGAATCTGACATACAGAAATTTCACTCGGTTGAGTTGCAGTTAATAAAAACTCAGCAAGATGGTAATCTGTTTACTATCACCCTTAACAGAGCGGAAAAACGCAATGCCTTCACTCCTACTATGCTGCAAGAGTTGGCTTTTGCGTTGGCTTTTGCTCATCAATCTCAAGATATTTGGTGTGTATTGCTCCAAGCCGAAGGCCCTGCCTTTTGTGCAGGAATGGATTTGAGTATTTTTCAAAATCCAGCATTAGATATTCAAAATGAAAGTGTGCCAAAGCCAATCAAAGAAATTACAATTGGCGATGCGTTCAAGAATCTTGAAAAACCTTGTATTGCCAAAGTAGAAGGAAGTGTCTTTGCGGGTGGTTTTTTACTCATTGGCGGATGCAGTTTTGTGATTTCAGTAGAAGAGGCCTTGTTTGGTTTACCCGAAGTGAAAAGAGGAGTTTTCCCGATGCAAGTAATGGCTACTTTGCTCAAAATCATGCCCCAACGCAAAGCAATGGAAATGGCAATTCTGGGCAAAAACTATTCAGCCAAAGAGGCTTTTGAGTTGGGAATTGTAACACATCTTTCTACCAATGAAAGTATCGAACAAGATACTAACAATCTGATAAACAGCATTTTAGAAAACTCTCCGTTTGCAATAAAAAAAGGGTTTGAGGCAATGAATAATTTCCCGAATCTACCCGAAAACGAACAGCATCACTATCTGTTGGGTATTTTACAAGAAATCAGAAATTCGGAAGATGCTAAAGAGGGGATTTTGGCATTTAAGGAGAAAAGAAAGCCTGTTTGGAAGAATAAGTAAAATTGACAAATTTCTCGAATGACGCATAAGAAAGATTGCCCCGAAAGTAAATTACTCTCGGGGCAATCTTTCTACAAAACCTTCTCAGTATCAGTCACATACACACGCGTGCAAACACTAAATGTACCTCCATTCGGGTCTTTATATTTAGTCTCTACATAAAATGCTTGGTAGCCCTTTTTAGGAAGCAGAATTGAAGCCGTAATCTTTGGTAAATCTTTCAATTTAATATTTTTGCTTAGCCAAAGGTTATTCCTAAAATCTCGGTCAGACGAAGTAGTTTGCCACAAAGTTGCCTCGACCAAATTTTCAGTAGCGGCATTCACCGTCAATTCAGCATTTACTTTATTAGAAGTAATTTCCCATGAATTTACTGGGTATGCTTGGTTCAAAACTGTTAATCCGAAAAAAGCACTCAATGTCTCAAACGCTTGTTTTCCACCACCCAAATTATGTCCTACATTCGGCACATAGTGAATCATATTCTTACCAGGAATTTCACCCAAATAATGTTTAATAGCATCGACCGTCCAATATTCATCATTTGTACCAATAAAAATCATTTTGGGCACATTTAATTTACTTCTATAGGAAAATGGGTCAATCATTCCAGTAATCGCCTTACCATCTTCAGTATCAGTGCCTTGCGGAATTCCCAATTTTACATAGTCTTCAATCTCAATGCTATATTCACCATAAGTTGTGTATTGATAATTAAGCGTGGCAGGCATATTAAGCATATCAATCACCATCGGAGCAATAGCTTTTACACGTTTATCATCAATAGCCGCCGAAAGCCAAGTTGTCCATCCACGTTTCGAAGCTCCCGAAATTACAAATCCATTTACCTCATATTTTTGCTTTTGCTTCGTAAACTCTTGCACGGCATCCATCGCTCTGACGGCTGATTTGACCATCGGAAACAACAATGGCCACGTGTAGTCTTTATCTTGCTTAAACTGATGTAGCGTGTACGAAATAAGTGCATCTTCGGTTAAATCTCCATAAAGGGGCTGGTTTGGTACTTGGCGAATCAGAGCAACGGTTGATTTATTTTTTTCAGCAACTCCCGCCAACGAAGGCCATAAACCATCTGCTTTTGTCCAATTCGGTTGTTCTTCTTTGTTCGAGCCACCCGTTATAAATAAAAGTGCATCGTTATAAGCTCTGTTTTTCGGTACAAAAACAGTCAGTTGGTGTCGCCAAGTATAATTTCTCCATTTCTGAGAAGTTAAAAGGAGTTGATACATCATCACATTTCCTATTGCTGACGAATCTTTTACTTCCCACTGAAAACTTTTATCATTATTGGTCAAATAACTTTTTAGAGCAGTTTGTGGAGTAACCGCTACATTTTGAGCAAAAATTGAAGTAGTAAAACACAAATAAGCCAAAAAATAAACGAAGGTTTTGATTACAATAGGTTTCATGTCTTGAAATTGACTTGATTTTAAAGGTTGAAAATTGTTATGTAATATTCTTGATTTTTTTTAATAAATACTCAATAAAATCTAATAAATTTGAAATATTGGTATTCCACGGTCAATAGTCCATCAATCAACAGAATATAAGTCTAAAAATACTGATACGTATTCAAACCTTAACAATAAAATTTAGCCTTCAGACATGAAAAAATATTTATTATTTCTGTGTATTTCAATCTTAACAATACATAATCTTTTCGCACAAAACCCTGCTATTCAATATTCTACGCTTATTTTTCCGATGCAAGAAAAACACGTGCATGCCAGTAGTATAGTGGCTTTACCCAACGGAGATTTCCTGTGCGTTTGGTTCTATGGCAGTGGGGAACGTACTTCTGATGATGTAAAATTAATGGGTGCAAGGCTCGAAAAAGGAAAAACCAGTTGGTCAAAACCCTTTTTAATGGCAGATACGCCAAACATTCCTGACTGCAACCCTGTATTGTTTTTGAATCATGAAAAAAAACTTTTTTTGGTTTGGATTGCTGTTCAAGCTAACAAATGGGAACAATCCGTTCTGCGTTTTCGTACCTCGACCGATTATTTAAAAAGTGGCCCACCAACATGGAATTGGCAAGATAATATTCTATTAAAACCCGATGATAATTTTGCAAAGGAAGTAACCCAACGCCTAAAAGAAGCTCAACCGAGCACCGCAGGATGGGCTGGTTATGCTCCTAAATATGATGAATCAATCATTTCGGCCAGTAATGACCCAGTAAAGCGTAGTTTTGGCTGGATGACCCGAATAAAACCACTGCTTTTGCCCAACAACCGGGTTGTTTTACCACTCTATTCTGATGGTTTCAATATGTCGATGATGGCAATTTCAGACGATGATGGCACAAGTTGGCGACCGAGTTTGCCATTAGTAGGGCGAGGGCCGATTCAACCTGCGGTTGTGAAAAAGAAAAACGGTAATTTATTCGCATTCATGCGTGATAGCGGCGATGACCCCGCTCGTGTACACATGAGCGAGTCGAAAGATAATGGCGAAACGTGGCAAGTAAGCACCAAGACTACGATTCCAAATACGGCAAGTGTTGAACTTTTAGTGCTTCAAGATGGACGTTGGGCATTTCTTGGCAATGATATTGACGATGGTCGCTACCGTATCGGCTTATTCTTATCGGATGATGAAGGAAATACATGGAAATGGAAAACTTATCTCGAAAAAGTCGAACCTAATAAAGGAAGTTTTTCATATCCATCATTGATTCAAACGGCTGATGGGTTACTTCATATAACTTATTCATACCATCTCGAAAAAGACAAAAAGTCAATTAAATATGTGGTGGTAAATCCTCAGAACATTCCGCTAAATTGATTTTTACTCCTATCCCTCACACAAACAACTCTAACTTATAAAACTGTTTTTACCTAATGAAAAAACTATTTTTCTTACTATTCACACTCAAAATTGGCTTTGCTTTGGCTCAAACCAAACAACCTGTTTATCAAGATAAGCCTTTCCTGCAAGACTATAGTATTAAATATTATACCGATGGTGTTTTGCCAGAAAAAGCCTGCATTGACCGTAATGGAAACATTAAGTTATTCTCCTCAGCAGGTTTATTGATTCCACACAACGGGCAGTTTCTTTATGCGGGTACTTTAATACCAGATAATACTTACAGAACGATTCAAAATAAGAATATCAAAGGAGTTGACTCGTACGAAAATCAATTTATTTTGCTTGATGATAAGACAATTTTCAGCAATGCTTGGGCTGGAAGTTTGTTTGCCAAACACGAATTACCCGATGCGAAATTATTTGTTGGCGGGCAAAATTTTACTTTTCTTCTTTCAAACGGCAAAGCCTTGAAACTGATTGATAGTAAGCAAATATTATGGAAGTTGAACAATTTTGACGATGAAATAATTGATTTGAAATTTCAAAAATCAAGCAATCTCTTTTGGATTCTTGGAACAAAGTCTGTTTCAACTTTTTCGCCCGAAACTAAGAAAATCGAAGTTGTTTTTGAAGGAAACAATTTTACGGCTTTTGATTTTTCAGCCGATAATAAAAATTTGTATGTGGGTACGAACGATGGGTATTTTTTAGTGGATATAGCTACAAAAAAACAACTTGGAGACAAACAAACGAAGCTACCAAGCACCAACATAACAAGCATTAAAAATATAGGAGAAAAAGTTTGGTTTGGCACCACCAATGGAGCATTTGCTTTAAAAAAAGACGGAAAATTTGATTATTATAATGGTGAACGCTGGCTGACAAGTAATCAAATAAAATATATCTCCGAAGGGCCCGAAAACTCAGTTTTAATCGTGAGTGACAAAGGATTGTCTCAAATTTGTTTTAAGCGAATGACTTTGCACGATAAAGCGATTTTCTTTGAAAAACAAGTCAGAAGCCGACACATCAGAAACGGTTTCAATGCTTCGCTTGATAATATGGAAAAGGGAAATCTCTCCACTGGTTATTTAGCAGACTCCGACAATGATGGACTTTGGACATCGATGTATTTAGGGGCCGAAATATTCAGGTATGTGGTAACTAAGGAAGCTGATGCACTCCAAAATTGTCGAGAATCGCTCGATGCCATGGAAAGACTTTATTCAATTAATCCAATTGAGGGCTTTCCTGCTCGTTCGTTTGAACGGAGTGGGTTTATTAAACAACTCGCAGACCCCGACCGTTGGCAACATTCACCCGACAAAGAATGGGACTGGAAAGCAACCACCAGCAGCGATGAAGCTATCGGACATATTTTTGTCTATAGTGCAATGGCTGAACTCTTAAAAGATGCCGAGCTAAAAAAACGTTCGATTGCACTTATGGATACGCTCATGGGGCATATCGTCCGAAATGATTTGTATTTGATTGACTACGATGGCAAACCAACTGCTTGGGGACGTTGGAATCCGACTTATGTGAATGCTTTCCCGACCAATGTGGGCGACCGAAAGCTCAATTCTTCAAATATTATTGCCATGCTTCAAACGGCTTATTATTTCACAAAAAAGCCAATTTACAAAGAAAAAGCATTTGAATTAATGAAAAAGCACGGCTATTTTGAAAACTTAATGCGACCAATGAAGCAAATTGGTTATGCTCCCGAAGATGCCGACGAACATAGTAAAAAAATGTCGGATGCGTGGAATCATTCCGACGATGAAATGTATTTTCTGGGTTATTGGGGTTTATACCGCTATGCTTTAAACGATACGCTCAAAGCTCATTATAAAAAAGCCATCATCGACCATTGGCAAGCCGAACGCCCCGAAAAGGAAGGTTTATGGAATATCTTCACGGCCTTGACAGGCACACAAAATTTTGATTTAAACGAGGCCACTTGGTATCTGAGAGAACACCCACTCGACCTCATTGACTGGGAAATTACGAATAGCCACAGGAAGGATATTGAGAAAATTTCTGTTAACTTCCGCAGCCAAACTGTCAAAGAAGTACTACCGCCCGATGAGCGACCGATTCAACGGCATAATGCTAATATGTTTAATCTTGACCGAACCAAAGGCCATGGAACTTCGGAGCATAGTGCGGGCGATATTTGGCTACTACCCTACTGGCTGGGCAGATACTTAGGTGTCATTAGTCCACCTCAAAAATAATGCAACCGAAGCCATGAGAATTTCTATTATTTTAATTTTTCTGTTATTGACCAGTTGTAAAACCATGCGTTTTTTACCCGAAATACAATTAACCAACGACTTGACTTATCACCACGATTTAGATAACAATGATAACTTTTCGCCCGATAATCAATGGTTAGCCTATGATACTCGCACCGATGATGGTGGAATTGCTGCCTCAGCAAAAATTGAAAAAGTGAATGTAAGAACAGGCGAAAAAAAAGTAGTTTATGAAATAAAAAACAACCAAATTTTTGGACCAGGAGTTGGGGCAGCGAGTTATTCACCTGTCGCTAATCAAATTGTTTTTATTCATGGGTTAAACAATGTAACAGAGCAAAACCCATATCAGCAATGGCGACGCACGGGTGTAATGATTGATGAAGCCAGAAACGATAATCCAATTTATGTAGATGCCCGTGATATTAATTCACCCTTCACCAAAGGTGCTCTAAGAGGTGGAACGCATCGCCACGAGTTTAGTGGGGATGGAAATTGGATTGGTTTTACGTATAACGATGCTATCATGAAAGCTCTCGAAGATGCCACTGGTCAGAAACATAATTTGCGTACAATTGGGGTTTCTAAAAAAAGTAAATCAATTGAGGTTAGCGATAAAAAAGAGGGTGAAAATATTTCGGGCGAATGGTTTACGGCATTAGTGGTGAAAGTTACACCTAATCCGAAAATAGGCAGTGACGAAATCAGCCATGCAGCGGGCGATAGTTGGGTCGGCAAAAATGGCTATTTAAAACCTGATGGCACTCGCCAAATGGCTCGTGCGTTTATTGGCACAGTAAAAGCAGAAAATGGAGAAAACGTGGATGAGGTTTTTATAGTTAACATTCCAGAAAACATTGAAATTGATGGCGAATCAGGCCCATTAGAGGGTAAAGAAACACAACTACCCCAACCACCAAAAGGGGCTTCGCAGAGACGTTTGACTTTCACAGCCAAAAGCTCTCATGCAGGTTGTACAGGTATTGTTAGAGCATCTTTCGATGGCAATTTACTTGCTTTCTTGGCAAAAGATGAGCAAAATATCAAACAACTATTCACAATTTCGCCAAATGGTGGCAAACCCAAACAAATTACTTTTCACGAATCTAATGTAGAAGGGAGTGTTCGATGGAATCCTTCAGGCAAAAGCATCTTTTATATATGGAATGGAAGTATTTGTGAAGTTGAAATCAGCAACCTTGACTTTGAAAAGCGATTAAAAATCATTTCAAAACCAAGCGAACCATCACCAACCAATTTGGTTGTTTCACACGATGGAAACACTTTGGCATTCAATAGACTTATTGAAAACCCTCAATCTGGCCTAAAAAACAAACAAATATTTTTAATAAAACTTAAGTAAGTCAATAAATCAGCTTTCAGAAGCTAATAATATTCAAAAAATTCAACCTTCCTTTAAACAATGAATTTATTACCCAAAGGGCTATGGCCCGTCATGATTACGCCGTTCAAATCCAACAATCAAATTGATATTGATGGTTTAGAAAGGCTCACAAATATGTACCTCGATGCTGGCTCGAATGGTATGTTTGCCAACTGTCTTTCGAGCGAAATGTATCAACTTACTACTGATGAGCGTTTGCTTTTGACAAGCAGCGTCGTTAAGTTTTGTCAAGATAAAGTACCCGTAGTTGCTACAGGAACTTTCAATCGAGGAGGAGCTTCAAACGTCGATTTTATCAAAAAGATTTATGATACGGGCGTCAATGCCGTGATTTTGATAACAAGTTTGCTCGTAGAACCCGATGAAAATGATGATGTTTTGAAATTGCGTTTAGAGGAAATTATGAACGAAACTGGCAATATTCCTTTGGGGGTTTATGAATGTCCAGTTCCTTACAAACGACTTTTGAGTACCGATATGTTAAAATGGATGGCCTCGACTGGGCGTTTTGTGTATCACAAAGACACAAGCTGTAATTCGATTTCTTTGGAACGAAAATCAGCCGCCGTAAAAGACACAAATTTTGGACTTTACAATGCCGATACCGCCACCGCTCTCGACTCGCTCGAATCAGGTGCGAGAGGAATTTCGCCAATCTCGGCTAATTTTTATCCAGAACCTTACAGCTATTTATTAAATGAGTTTTTTACCAATGGCCGAACAGAAAAATTAAACCAATTACATGCCATTCTGACTATGATGGATAGAGTTACGCATACGTTTTATCCATTTTCGGCTAAATTATTCTTACAAAAAAGAGGCTTGAAGATTGAAACCAATACCCGAATCCCAACAGATATGCTTACCAATGTAGATACAATTAGATTTAATGCGTTGATGGACTCTTTTAAGGTTATCTCTGAAATGTATGGAATAAAGAATGTATTATAATATTAAGGGCAATCATCCGAAAGATTCATTGCCGTCTGCTTTAGCTGACGGATTGTGTAAGATAAGTCCAAAATAGCTTTAGCCTAAGTTTTTATTTCGGCTAAAGCCATTTTATATTTTTAGTCAAGTACCCGTCAGCTAAAGCAAACGGCAATGAATTATCTATCCTAATGAATGTTTAATCTTTATTCACATTTTCACAATTTTCTCAATTCTACTCGCCAATTAGTCCCACTTCCAATACTATATTTTTTGGAAAAGTCTGCCATATTTATTCCAAAAGATACATTCAATAAACTATTCATGTAGCAGAGAGTTTCGCCTTCTTTTACATCACCAAAAGTATGTACATAAGGTATTTGTCCTTCAAAAACTTCCTTTTCACCATCAAAAATTTTCACCGAAAGCTTGTCACCAATTTTTAATCCAAGTTGATTCGTAGTTTTTGGGTCAATATTTGTCCACACATTTCCGTACTGAATATCCAAAATCGGAATACCGCCCGAAATCATTCCATTTTCAAACTTAGACTTTGGGTAATCAAGCATAATCAACTTATTATCAGCAACTTTCTCCCCTACTTCATCAAAAGTAATTTCAGCCGCTGCCAGTTTAGCCCCCGAATAGGCAAATACATCACGCCCAAAAAAAGTATAGGAATTCTGCGAATTTGGCAAACGATTAGCCGCCGAAATCTCACGTATTTCTTCTACGCCCTCACTTTCAGCAACTAAGGTAAAGAGTCCGTTATCAGGCCCTACATAATAATGATTGGCTTTGGTTTTCAGAATAATTGATTTCCGTTCTGTCCCTACTCCTGGGTCAACCACACCCACAAAAACAGTTCCAGTCGGCCAATAGGGAGCTGTTTGTTGTAATCTAAACGCACCTTCCCAAATATTATACGCAGGGATTTCGTGCGTGAGGTCATGAATCGTCAAATCAGCAGCTAAATTCAATGCAACGCCTTTCATGGCTGCCACTGCACCATCTTTTACACCGAAATCGGTCATCAAAACTAAAGGATACTTTTGCGTTTTTGTCTTAGCATAAAACACTGATAGTAAAGCAATTGCTAAAATAACGAGTAGCGATATAATTACCTTTCTGGACATAAGATTGAAAAGGTTTGATTTTGTAGGCACAAAATAACAACGATACTGCTTTAAAATTGTATTTTTGTGGAAAAATTTAAGCACTTAGCTATTAGCCGTTAGCTTTTAGCTAAATATGCTTATTGTTTTTACTCAAAATTTTAAAATATTCAAAAAAAGCTAATAGCTAATAGCTAATGGCAAAAAGCTAATTCAAGAAATGTCGGAGTTCAACCATCGTGAAATTGAAAAAAAATGGCAACAAGTTTGGGAAGAAAACCAAACTTACAAAGTAGAAATCGACCACAGCAAACCAAAGTTTTATGTGTTGGATATGTTTCCGTATCCTTCGGGAGCTGGCCTGCACGTTGGGCATCCGCTGGGCTACATCGCAACCGATATTTATTCAAGATACAAGCGTCTGAAAGGGTTTAATGTGCTTCACCCAATGGGTTTCGACTCGTTTGGTCTTCCTGCCGAGCAATATGCTATTCAAACAGGACAGCACCCAGCCATCACGACCGAAAATAATATTACGACTTATATTAGTCAGTTAAAGAAAATTGGATTTTGCTACGATTGGAGCCGTGAAGTACGTACTTCTGATGCAAAATATTATAAGTGGACGCAGTGGATTTTCATGGAATTGTTCAATTCTTGGTACAACAAAGAAACCGACAAAGCCGAAGCCATTGAAACCTTATACGCAAAATTTGAGCAAAACGGCACTTCGGGCGTAAAAGCAGCCTGTAATGACGAAACGCCAAGTTTTACGGCCGAAGAATGGAAAGCATTTAGTGAAACCGAAAAATATAAAATCTCGCTTGATTATCGACTCACTTATCTTTCTGATGCGGTGGTGAACTTTTGTCCTGCATTGGGTATGGTTTTGTCGAATGATGAGGTAAAAGATGGTGTTTCTGAACGTGGCGGATACCCTGTTATTCAGAAAAAAATGCAACAATGGGTAATGAGAATCACAGCCTACGCTGACCGCTTGATTAGTGGTTTAGACTTGGTTGATTGGTCGGATTCATTGAAAGAACAACAAAAAAACTGGATTGGTCGCTCAGTTGGAGCAATGGTAAAATTTGCTCTTGAAAACAACGAAGACACTAAAATCGAAGTTTTCACGACCCGTGTTGACACCATTTATGGGGTTTCGTTTATGGTTTTGGCTCCTGAGCACGAATTAGTAGCTTCATTGACAACACCCGAACAAAAAGAAAGTGTAGAAAATTATATTGCAGAAACTCAAAAACGCTCTGAACTCGACCGTATGTCAGACGTCAGAACGGTTTCGGGAGCGTTTACTGGAAGTTATTGTATCAATCCTTTTAGCGGCGAAAAAGTGCCAATCTGGATTGCAGATTATGTATTAGCTGGCTACGGAACTGGGGCGGTTATGGGCGTACCATCGGGAGACCAACGTGACTGGAATTTTGCCACACATTTTGGTTTACCAATCGTACAAATACTTGATGCACAAGCAGATATTGAAACCCAAGCCGATGCAACTAAAGAAGGGAAATACATCAATTCGGGCATCATTAATGGCCTTACATACAAAGAAGCAACTGCCAAATTGATTGCTTCATTGGAAGAAAGAGGAATTGGTAAAGGCAAAGTAAATTATCGTTTGCGTGATGCTGTTTTTGCTCGTCAACGTTATTGGGGTGAGCCTGTTCCTGTGTTTTTTAAGGATGGTCTTCCCTATTTGATTGATAAAGAAGATTTGCCGTTAGTTTTACCCGAAATTGACAAATATTTACCAACCGAAGATGGCGAACCACCGTTAGGCCGTGCCGAAGGATGGAATTATAAAGGAAATGAATACGAACTAAGCACTATGCCAGGTTGGGCTGGAAGTAGCTGGTATTGGTTCAGATACATGGACGCCAACAACGACCAAGAATTTGCCTCGAAAGAAGCGATTGATTATTGGCAAAATGTTGACCTTTATTTAGGTGGAACCGAACACGCCACGGGTCACTTGTTGTATAGCCGTTTTTGGAATAAATTCTTGAAAGATAGATGCCACGTACCACAAGAAGAGTATGCCATGAAACTCATCAATCAAGGGATGATTATGGGGCGTTCAAATTTCGTATATCGTTTGAAAGACTCGGAAAAAGTTACGTTTGTTTCTTATGGATTAAAAGACCAATATGAAACAACAAAACTTCATGTGGATGTAAATATTGTTGATAATGATATTTTGGATGTTGAGAAATTCAAAGCAACCAGAAATGATATTGGCGATGACCCACAATTTATTTTGGAGGACGGAAAATATGTTTGTGGCTCGGAAGTAGAGAAAATGTCGAAGTCAAAGTTCAATGTGGTAAATCCTGATACAATCGTTGAGCGTTATGGGGCTGATACCTTCCGTCTTTACGAAATGTTCTTAGGGCCATTGACTGAAAGTAAACCTTGGGATACTCGTGGAATTGAAGGTACGTATAGATTTGTACGTAAAGTATGGCGTTTGTTCTTCGACCAAAATGGCAAAAATTTGGTAGTGGATGCCGAGCCAACCAAGGAAGAATTGAAGGCTTTACACAAAACTATTAAGAAAGTAAACGAAGATATTGAGTCATTCTCGTTTAATACTTCGGTGAGTTCGTTTATGATTTGCGTAAATGAACTTTCTGACCTAAAATGCCACAAAAAAGCTATTTTGGAGCAATTATTGGTCATTTTATCGCCGTATGCTCCACATGTAACTGAAGAATTATGGCAAGTTTTAGGGCATACGGATAGTATTACGGCCCAACAATTCCCAACATTTGATGCGAAACATTTGGTTGAAGATTCTTTCGAATATCCAATTCAAGTAAACGGTAAAGTTCGTGCCACACTCAACTTCCCTGCCGATATGAGCAAAGAAGAAATTGAAAAACAAGTGTTGACAAATGAGTTAGTATTAAAATGGTTGGAAGGTGCAACACCGAAAAAAATCATTGTTGTTCCGAAGCGGATTGTGAATGTAGTGATATAATGAGAAAATAGAATGAAGGGTGACATCAATTTGTCACCCTTTTTTATTAATAAACCCCACGATTTACCGTTAAATAAAAAATATATTGTTCTTTTGATTTACTTTTTTAGGTTTGATATTATTTTTCTAATTCTTCAAAAAACTCACATTTGATATGGAATTATCATTCCCCAAGAAAGACTTATCTCTTGACAGGTTTCCAAGTAGAGGATTAACCCAACTCTCACTTTTGCATAAAGTAAAATATTACTTTTGCGTGAGAGACTTCAAAAAAAGGGTAAGTGGACAGCCTGATTTTTTTATATCGAATGATGATTGGAAATTGCTCGCAACGGGTCAAAGCATTGATGGCTCTGGTCGTAAATTCACTTGGTTAAAACCTGAATGTGATGTTTTTGGCTTTGCACTATCTTTCCTATTTACAGATTTCGATTTCAGTACTTGTAAAAGTCTAAGCCACGAAAAAAGCAATAGAGGTATACAAAAATTAGGTTATATCAGAATCCGAACAATATTTAGAAAGCGAAAAGATGATACAAATCTTTACGTTGATACAGAAAATATTGCCTATTTGGATTTAGAAACCGCCGTAATTAATCATGAAAGTTCTGATACTTTAACGAGTTGTTTGAGATTCTTAACTCAAATTTCAGATACCAAAGAACGTGACAAAGTAGCATCAAAAATAAGAGATGAAGTCTATTCTTCTAACCCAAAGAATTTACCAAAGTCGAACACAAAAATTCCTGATAAACTTTTGAAAGACAAAAATGTAGCCATCAGAAACGAAGGAATGATTATTTTCAAGTCTCGTATTGTTGATGAAATAATTGAGAAATACAAAGGGCACTCAGAAGGTTCTTTCATAAAATTTACTTGGAATGAAAAGGAAAAGCAGATTAATTACCTTTTTAGTGTAAATCCCGAATATATTTCAGACCTACCTTGTCCAAATCCACCAATATGTGGAAATCCGTAAAATGACAGCCTATTCTTTCTACAAGTGGTTTGGTACTTTTATCGAAATATTACCAATCTTACCTTTTATGATTGGTTGCCTAAAGTGGTATTCGCTTACTAAACCACTGAAAGTTTTTATTTTGTTTTTTTTAGCCGAATGCTGTTTAAACCTTTGTCAGAATTACTTTTTTTTCAATAATAGCTCAAATCTATTTCTCTATTACTTTTATTCTTTTTTCAATAATCTTTTCCTGCTCTATTTTTATTTCATGCTCTTTGAAAATAGACTTGAAAAGGGCATTACTATCGCCTTATTTTCGTTAAACAACCTCTTTTTGCTCATTGATTGGCTGTTTATTTCCAAATTTAGTTATAATTTTTATTCTAACTTTTTTATTAATTTCATCATTTTTATCGTCAGTGTTTACTTCTTTTTAGCATATTTTTCAAAACCGAAGTACCAAAACTCCAAAGTAGAAAATATATACTTTGCGGTTTCGATAGTCAGTACTTTTCTGTTTTTTGTTAGATTGGTCAACGTCATCTTCGATAAAGTGTTGTTAGAGACACAATACAACGCCACCTTTTGGCTATTTGAGAAAATCCTTTACAATTACTTTATGTTAATTTTCATTTTATTCTACTCCCTAAGCCTTTACTCCTATAAACAAGATGAAAACTAAGCTTCTTATTTTTATACTACTATTTATAAGATATTCTTTTGTTTATGGGCAAGTAGAAGAAAATAAAGGTGGGAATGAACTTAAAATAACTAAATTCCGAAGCCATATAGGCTATAATAGTGCAACAAAAGATTCGGTGTGGAATACTAAAAACAACATACATTTGCCTTCTCAACCAACCTTTCTCAGTGTAACGGTCAGCGAGAAGAAAGATACTACCAAACTAAACCTGATTGCGGTTTTATCGGAAGAGTTCAAACTGTATGATACGATTCAGATGGGTACTCACCCAACCCTTACCCTTTTTAATCTTACTGGCGGGATTTATAAACTAAGAATAATAAATTTAAGCTCACAACACGTAACCGAAATACCATTTTCGATTGAACCCGTTTTTTGGGAGAAATGGTGGTTTAGTCCATTTGTACTCATTGTTCTCTCCATCTTACTCGGCTTACTTTTTTATTTCTTTTATTTAGTCCGATTACGGCAGCAATTACAATCGCAATCACTTCAACACGCACTCGAAATAAAGGCATTGAGAGCTCAAATGAATCCTCATTTTATCTTCAATAGCATGAATACGATTGATGCTTATATTCTGAGAAAACGATTTATTGAAGCCTCTGATTTTCTACAAAAATTCTCAAAACTTATTCGTAGAATACTCGAAAACTCGGAATATCAAACAACCAGTATAGCTCAAGAAATAGAAACACTCAAACTTTATATCGAACTCGAACAAGAGCGTTTTTCAAACTCATTTGATTATCAATTCAAGATTCAAACCGAACTCATCAATCAAGACTACCAAATTCCTCCACTTCTAATACAACCATTCGTTGAAAATGCTATCTTGCATGGAATCAGGCATTTAACCGAGCGAAAAGGACTTATTGTACTTGAAATGAGTATTAAAAACAACTTCTTGACATGTATGATTTATGATAATGGAATTGGGCGGCTGGCTTCGGAAGAAATTAATAAACAACGCCAAGCCAATCATAAATCAATGGGAATAAATGTTACGATGGAACGAATCAGAACCTATCAAGCA
>JACCDW010023651.1_pt1 | contig 31568 bp, 40 predicted proteins | sample 7449781 | NCBI WGS metagenome assembly JACCDW01 (sample SAMN15323449, study PRJNA562643) | freshwater metagenome | isolation source: river surface water | place: USA:Blue River Watershed | collected 2017-08-18
TCCCTGTGACTATAGATTGGGACGGAACCGCCCAGGACTACCTCTTCGCAAACGTCTTCTCCAAGTCACAGACGGACACGTCCAACACTCTCCGAAGCGTCCGCGGGTCCGCGGATACGTCCAACGTTCTTTTGATAGCTCCGACGATCGGATCTTCGAACACGTACACGTTCCGAGTAGAGGTCGCAAACATATACAATCTGCCGAGCGACATCCAGTTCGCCTCGAACACGAACACGGTCATTCCAAAGTTCCCGAACTACGCGACGATTTCGAGTATAACAACGTCCGTTGGATCCTTCGATGTCGCGAACCGTGCCTTCCCTGTGACGGTGAATTGGACCGCCCAGGACTACCTCTTCGCAAACGTATTCTCCAAGTCCCAGACGGACACGTCCAACACTCTTCGGAGCGTCCGCGGGTCCGCGGATACGTCCAACGTTCTTTTGATAGCTCCGACTATAGGATCTTCGAACACGTACACGTTCCGCGTCGATGTCGCAAACACGTACAATCTACCGAGCGACATACAGTTCGCCTCGAACACGAACACGGTCATTCCAAAGTTCCCGAACTACGCGACGATTTCGAGCATGACAACATCCGTTGGTTCTTTCGATGGCACGTCATACCCAGTAACTGTAAGTTGGACTGCAGAGGATGTTTTATTTTCGAACGTATATTACCATGCGAACGGAACATCCGACTATACATTCTGGAATACGGTCCCCAACACGCTCACGTCGAATATAGTTTATGTAGTTCCAGGAAACACTGCGAACATTTACAGCTTCAAGGTTTCGGTTGCAAATACATACAATCTGGAACCTCTTCCATTCATAGAACAGCTCGTAACTATTCCTGCTGGAGTAAGAGTCAATTTCTATGTGATTGACGTTACGAACGACGCAAATGCAGCAACACTCAACGACAGAAGCTATTACCAGACGAGCGTAGACAATTCTGGAACTCTTTATCTAGTAGGAAAGAAGTCCGCGAGACTGTGCAACGTATACAATGTACTGAACGCTCCTGTCGGAAACATTCCAGCGACATCAACAGTAACGCCTGCAACATTCCTTACAAAGTGGACAAAAACCGGAACCGAATACAATTCGAGACTGTTTGTGGACAGATACAATCGACTCCAAGACATGAATATGTGTTCGCTAGGAAGCGACTCTTCGGTCTACTTCACGGGTATGGCACTCTCTACAAATCCTACGACTCTACGCGCCAATATTTTCAACACGAGCGGTGTCAGAGTTTCTAATATTCCCGGAGGAGGACTTGCAAATTCTCCGACTGTATACGGTGTCAAGAGCGATGTAAACGGCAACATACAATGGAGAGTATACACCGCAAACGCATACACGTTCTGGCCAGACATCGCAGTCGGAACAAAATTCGTTTACATGTCACAGACGCTACGATCTCCACAATTTGCTCTTTCGAACATCATGGGCAATGACAACACAGTCATAGGTCAACTTACTAGAACGTATAGAACTTCGAATGTAGGTTCACTCATAAGTCTGCGCAAAGACGGATCGTTTAATTGGTCGCTCACAGCCGAGTCGTCTACGACAGCAACGTCCAATTCAAATTACGCAACATGTTGTTCAGTGGATCCCAATAACGATTCTGTGTTCTTGTGCGGACACACGTTCGGTGGTTCTGATTTACTTCTTTATAAGGACGGAGTTCTCGCGACAAATTATTCTTTGGTAGCAGGAACTGGACAACAGAGTTACATTACAAAGTTTGACTCTTCTGGAACGTATCAATGGGTGAATGCGATATCTGGAACATCGACACCTTACAAGTGCGTTGTAGATAACGCGAATGGTGTCTACATTTCTACACAGACATCTGCGACTGGTAGTATATATAATTCGTCTGGAAGCATAACTGCTGGAGTGGGTGTCGGTGCGCACATTATCAAGTTCAACGCAGGAAATGGTGTGTATCAATGGAACGTATTCGTATCATCTACGACTACAGTCACAATTCCATCCATTGCTCTAGATCCGTCGGGGAACATATTCTTCACAATCACAAAACTTTCCGGGGATTCATCATTCTCAATAACAGACGCGAGTAGAACAACCACTGCGATAAGCATAAACTCACTACTCAACTACGGTTTCCTATGTAAATTGAACAGTAGCGGTAATCTTCAGTGGTATACATATTTCGACGGTCTTCACAGATCGTATGCAAATCCAACAGTGTCTACAAATGGTTCAGATACGTATCTCACATTCACAAAAGCATATGCAAATTCCAATCTTTACGACTCGACTCGCACATCTGCTAATCTCGTTCTCATAAACACAGTATCATACACGACAACGTCTGCAAATCTTGTGTGTGTGGCAAATTACGACACGAACGGTCTCTTCGTTCTTCCGTCATTAAAGACACAACCTTCAAATTCCGTGGCATATGTCGACGGACCGGGAACGTCGGATGCAATTTACGGCGTGACTCCCGACATCTCTGGAAACGTATACACCGTTGGATGCACTTCTAACACGAATGCAAACGCAAATGTGTACAATTCCATGTATTACTCGAACGCATCTGCAAATACGGTTTCGCCAAACTCAGGGTTTCTTGTGAAATACAATCCAAGAGGTCTAGTGGAATGGACACGTCCAGTTTCGGACGCAGGAATATCCGTGAACACTGGTGTAAGTGTAGATCAGAATTGTAACGTATATGTATCTGGAACGAGCGGAAACTTTTTTAGCACGAGAGAAATTTTCCCAAATTACGGAATGCGATTCAGACTGTATGATACATACATGCACAAATACGTAGGACTCAATGATGCCGGTTGGGGACCAGTTTATAGGACAGCTACAAAGACATATGCTACAGTGTTCCAAGCATACAACGCAGGCGTTGTATATAACGATCACCTGGGATATGTCGCACTTTCTAATGTAGTTGATAATTCATTCATGTACAGCGTAGACAATCAATACATGGCATCTAGTTCATTTGTTGCAAATGATCCGAGACTTTCGTGGAGGTTCATTCCTGCACCTGGTCAAAATGAATTTTACATATTAAATGGCTACGGACAGACATTCGCGTATAGAACCGCGGTTTACCCATCATATGTACTGACAACCCCGCCAACAACCACACTTACAAATTCTATAGTCGCTCCGTTCAGAATAGAACCAGAATTTGACAACGTGGGAAGGATGTTTACAGTAAAATACGATACAACGGGAACTCAATTATGGCGATCAAATGTTATAGGACCTAGTCAAACGTTCGGAACAAGTGTTTCCGTTGAAACTTCAAACGTTCTAGTGACCGGTCACACGCACATGAATCGTGCTAACATATTCACAACATCAAACGTAACTACAACAACGCGTATCCCGGGTTCACAGGGATTCTTTATAAAATATGACACAAGTGGAAATATTCTATGGAGCAATACGTCAAATTTGACGACGATGAACAAGGCGTCATCAGAGGGTTCTAATGTATACGTCGTAGGATCCAGAAAACTAAATCTATTTAGACTCATAGAGACATCTTCTGGAAAATATGTCACGTTTAACGGAACGAATTACACGCTCACGACAACATTATCTAGCGCTACGATATTCAACGTCAAGGATGACAATACAGTATATGGTCAAAGTGAAGGAGGAGTTGCTTTACAGACGTACGGAGGTTCTAATGCCGATGGTGAATATTTGAATTCTGGCTGCGGTTCATCTCCATTTTTTGAAAATGACCCCGCTTATGCATGGAGGTTTGATCCAACTGAAACACTTTTAAATTCAGATAACAGAGATTTTAGCACGTACATATACTCATGGGTATGTGGATACTACAACTATTCGTGGATATGTGGATATTATTTAACCACTAATTCAACAACAGGAAATCTTGAATTAACACCTACGCCTAAAGAATGGACTGCGAACGTCATAGGCATCACAAAAGACGCTCGACTTGTAAAATATAGACACGACGGCTCCTTTGTATGGAACGCTTGGACGAGCAATGCAGAGTTTTATTCCACAGTAACTGCTAACGGTAACGTGTATGCAGCAGGTCAGACGTGGAAGCGTGCATCTATATTCAACTCCAGCAATTCAAGATCGTCGTCAACGACTCTGGAAGATACGGGAATCATGGTAAAATACAACGCAAATGGAGGATTCTTGTGGTTCGCAACAGTCGACACGGACACAGGATACGCATCTATAAATGACATGACAGTCGAAGGAGTGAGTAATGTAATAGTCACAGGACGTTGCGTAGGAGCAAACACAATAACATTCCGGAATGCAAATACAAACGTTGCATTCACATTGACCACACCCACCGAAAACATCGGCTTCACAGCCAAATATTCAGAGACTGGCAGAGTTCTATGGAGAAGTATAACGTCACTAAGCTCTTTAAATTCAATATCTACAGACAGTTCAAACATATATACAGGAGGATCAGGTGGGTTCAAATCGTCTGTGAGGATTTATAATCCAGACAATACACCTTCACAAGTTATATCTGGACCGACAAATACAGGTTTAGGGTTTATAACCAAATCAAATTTCAATGGATATACATAAGAAAATGGAAGATATATTCATACCCGTTTTCGAATCAGCGATGATATACGCAAGTCACTACTGCAAAGCTACAGGACGAGACACGGTTACAGCCACGGACATAGAGTACGGTCTGAAATACGCAGCGAGAAACACACTGGGAAACAAGATTGGAACATTCTTCCCGGATATTTACGAAGAGGAGGAAGACTCAGAAGACGAAGAAGAGATCGAAATAGTTCCACCGGAACTAGAGACACCTTTCAGCAGATATCAAGGCACAGAAGAGCTATATGTGAAGATGAACGAGTGTTATGATTCTTGGGAAGAGTGGGTTCCCGAAACGCCTGCAGAAATCCTTACAAAAAATGCCATAGATTCTCAGAGGAAGAATAATCATGGAGGGATATTCGAAGAAGGAGTTTTCAGCAATTCTTCGAAGTGAAGACGAAGATGACGAAGAAGAAAATTGGCAAAAGAAAGTTAAATACGCAGTTCTAAAAGAAGAAGACTTTATAGAAGATGCCGATAATTAAATACATCCTCTACAATCTTGTATTTTATACACGTAGAAACTGATAGACATATGTCCTTCTCCATATACTTGTCCAGTTTTTCTTCAGGAATTTCAGAATACGTAGAATATATATTTCTAATCTGACGCATTATAGACTTTAGGTTTCTTTTTTCAGTTACAAACTCTTCAAATTTACCTGAAAACTCTGAAGAGAGTTGATGAATGAGAATGCGCGCATTGGGCATCATGAGTCTCTTGTCGCCTCCAAAAAGAAGGAGCGTCGCAGACGAAGCACAGAACCCGTCTGCGACGGTCGTAACGTGCGAAGGACACGCGCGTATATGATCCATCGCACACAGACCTGCATGCAAGTCTCCTCCGTCGCTCTTCACGAATATGACAATCTTCGAATAGTGTGACATTTCGTGAAGACGGGTAACGAGTTCTGTTACAGATTCGTCGTCGACATCGCAGTGAAAAAATATCTTGTTTCCTACGACTTTGATTTCAGACATTTCTTTAGAGATGTCAAGATTTTAGGCTTTATCTTCGCGAACGAAAGTTGGTTTATACTGTCAAGGTTATACGAGTCGAACGGTATCTTCTCACCTGCGTTCGCCTTTAGAGCCCAGAGATGTATGTATTCTCTATTGATTCGCAGAGTCTTTAAACGTTTATTCTTCATACACATGTTGAGATATTCCGTCCACATACTCCCAGGTCGAAGTGATTTAGGCTCTGGTTCTTCGCAGTGCACGTAAGAAGAAGGTATAAGACACGCAGAAACGTTAAAGAAGGGCATGAGATTCCATTGTATGTCCGAGTATATGATTCTCTCTATGAGCTCAGAATCGGAAAAACTCTGAGTTATCCTGGCAACGTCTTTCATGTCGAAGACATGATTTATGTAATTCTCGTGGACGAGACCGAACGTGTTTCCGTGTTCGTTGAGATGTCGGTCTATATATTTTGTGAAATTTTCATCTTCTCTAAAAATTTCTACAACATACTCTGTCGAACTCAAGAACCTGTCCCGGTCGCTCTTGAACACGGTGAGATCCGTAACTACGTTGTTCAAATTTCCTCTATTCTTTGATATAGAATTTTTTACAGTCTGCACATCGAGTCGAGAACTCTCTGCAAATTCCTCTACGGAGATGTCAGGAAATTGGAAATGGTCCGTAACGCACGCTAATGAAATCTTCGAACACGACACTATATACACGGGAGTTTTTTTCAGATGCTTAATCTCTTTTATACCGGGTAGATTTTCATTAGATTCAAAGTCATCGAGAACGATAGGAAGTAAAGAGCACCGCATTACAGAAAAGAAATCTATAGTCTTTTCTTTCGTCTTGAGCACGTCATAATCCAATTCTACGTGTTTTATCCTCGAAAAGAATGTCGTCTTTCCACATCCTTGTTTTCCGTACACGTTAACGACGCCGGCTTTAGGAATATTTTCATATACTCTCTTAAAGAACGTCATGGAAGGAGACGATGACGACATGCCTATTACTAAACAAGTTTTAAACTTTATGCTCGAGACTAAAGAGATCAAGTATACACTAGGAACCTGGATTTTATTACAGATTCTCATAGTAATTTTGTTGGTGTACATAACAATAAAGATAAAATGATCATCCTCACGAAGAGTCCAAACCCTAACAAAAAATTTCGAGCACTTTTTGTTAACGAGGGAAAGCACGTAGATTTTGGCGCCAAGGGATACAGTGACTATACTATACACAAGGACAGAAACAGGATGAAGAGATATCTAGAGAGACACGGTCGCATGGGAGAAGACTGGACGACAAAGACTGGCAAATACACTGCGGGGTTCTGGTCAAGATGGCTCTTATGGAACAGACCGTCTATTGGGTCTGCGATTGCCTCAGTTTCACGACGTTTACGGAGACCGATTCAGAGACGCTTCTGAGAATATCAGGTGTATTATGACCGTTGTAGAAAAGCGTGTTTGTGATTCCTACGTCATTCGCTTGCTCTATGTCCGAACCCACATACATGATGTCCAGTTTTGAATACGATATGAGATCTTTGATGTGAGTCTTGGTATACGTTCGACTCGAGTTTTCAAACCCGTCAGTGAGAACGACGAACGTTCCTGTTTCCTTGTCGTGTTTTTTGAGGATGTGTCCCATAGAGTCAAAGAGAGCAGTGGATCCGTGAGGGATGTACGTTTCCTTCGTGAGCATTGGAACCTTGTCGATATCAAGGTTCAAGTACTCGCACTTTACCGTGTCGCTAAAAGTATACAGAGAAAGAGTCCCTCCGAGTGGAATCTGTTGCCGGACAAATGCGTTGAACCCACCTATAGTATCATCGAGTCGTTCTTCCATGGACCCAGATTTGTCAAGTAGAAAAATTCGAGACATTTTATACTTCTTCTTCATCGCAGTAAAACTTTATAACCTTCTTTGACCCAAAGATGTTTGTTACAGTAACTTCACCACAATACTTCTTAAAAAATTCCTTAATCTCAAAACGAATTCTTCCAAATTTTTTAAGATTTATGGTGATGCGTTTATAGAAATCTGATATTGATATAGGGTTCACGTAATTTCTTCTTGGTCCTGAGAATTTCAAAACCTGTTCCGTAATATTCTTACCGTCTTCGCGAACGACTGTAGATATTGGAAAGTCTCTGCACGATGTGTCCGGAGGCCACACATCAGAATAATACGTCTTTGAGTTGTAGACGTATTCATGTATCGTCACGTCCCCAATCTCGAACGTTCGCAGTATTGTAAAGTTCTTGTATAGAAATGTGTTAAGTAACCATAACATTTATATAAAAGAAAACCTCATTTTCCTTTAAATGATCGCTCGATACAATACAAGAATAAAAGAGCTTTCTGATAGACCTAGCGAACTCTATGATTACATGGCAAGGAGTGCACCGTTTCTTCTGAGATATGAGACTTCAAAGAACAAGAAGGACCTGTTCAGAGAATTTATGGAAGAAGTTGAGAACGAACCGGAGTTTAAGACCGCGTGTCTTTTTTCCGCGTGCGAAAAGTGCGAAAGTTCTAACGTCTTCTACGACGTTCTTTCGAGCGACACGGTGTGCACTGATTGCGGGTTTGCAAATTATACATTTTCCGGAGAAAAGGGATACAAAGAAGAGCAAGAGAGTGACAAGACTATAGTGTATAGCTACAAGCGTGAGAATCATTTTAACGAATGGCTTGCACAGTTTCAAGCAAAGGAAGTTACATACGTTCCAGAGTCTGTGTTTGAATTACTGAGAACCGAATTCAAGAAACAGAAACTGTTAAAGAACGATATAACTCATTCGAAGGTGAGAGAGCTACTAAAAAAATTGAAGTTGAACAAATACTATGAGCATGTTCCTTACATAACGAGCATTCTAAATGGAATAGTTCCTCCTCAGATGAACCAGGTCTTAGAGGACAAATTGAGAGTGATGTTTCATCACATACAAGAACCGTTCAGAAAACACTGTCCGAGCGACAGGAAAAACTTTTTGAGCTATTCATACATATTGTATAAATTTTGCGAGTTACTATCCGAAGACAAATTTCTCGTTTGTTTCCCGCTACTGAAATCAAAAGAGAAACTGTATAAACAGGACCAGATTTGGAAAAAAATTACAAACGATTTAAATTGGGAATTTATACCGACAATTTAGACATTGCCTGTTCGTATCCCTCTTTGAATAGAATCATTTTTTTGTCTGTGTTCATCTTGAAGTCGTACACGTCAAGATTGTCGAGAGGTATTATGGTTATTCTTGGGAAATCTGTGTAGTCGTATCTATTATGTAATAGCGCCACTATAACAAGGCGTATAAACTGAAACAGATTCCTTGGAACGCTCGTGCTTGGTCTGTTTGCGTATCTGATTTCGAACACGTCTTTTTTACCTATGAACGGAACGTACGGTGTGGGGTCACACACAGAGCCGTCGAGATATATATGAGACAGATCACGCTCAATCTCCGGACAGAATACGAAAGGTATAGAAACACTTCTAACTATCGCAGTCGTTATCTTCATGTCAGGTGTGGTATCAATTGACATGTAGATTGTCTTGTTCGTAACGAGATCGAATGTCGCTATGTATAATTTTATCGGATTCATCTCATACAATTCTCTAAATGTCAGATCTAATCCGCCTGTACTTTTGATTATCTTAGAAACGAGTTTTTTAGGATTGAGTAATCCATATGATTTTACGAGTGTCTTTAAATTAGGAGAAGCTACATCAGTAATATCTTGTTCAAAAGCTATACGACATACTTCGTCTACATTTCCCTTTTCGAGAATATAAAACAACCCTATGAGACTTCCGCACGAAGAGCACGAAATTTCTTCGACGTCATTTAACATTCCTTTGTCATACATCACTTTCATGGATCCTAAAAACATATAGAGCAACATCCCTCCTGGACCTAATATGAGATGTCGCATCCTTAACTAACTAAATCTAATAATACTTGGGGAACTGGCCGCGCAGCAGAGAGAACACGATGGCGAACACCAGAGTGTGCACGGCGACGGCGACACCGGAAGTCTCGCCTGACATGAACGCACCCTTAGGACCCGGTGGCAGGGTTAGCAGAACACCTGGAGTGAGGAGGACGAAGAGCACCAGAGGAACGACAATGTCAGCGTTCGTTAGCTCCTTCTTGAGCAGGAACTTCGCAACTAGGAAATACACTAGAGCAAAGATGATGGCGTTCGCCAGCAGAACTGGGCCGAACGTATGAGCGCCATTCTTCTGCATGAAGAATACGGCACCTGAGCTCAGGACGCCGAACAGGACGGCGGGGGTGATAACCTTCGGGCTAGTGACGTCAATCTTGTCCATTTTATTTATTATTTAAGATAAAAAAAATTCCTCCCAATTCCTTCCTTTTACAAACGGCAAATCTTGAACGGCCTGAACTTCAGGAGTCAACACTGTATCTGCGGGTGATTCCTGGTGTTCTGTTTTCCACACAAATTCACACAGCTGATTAAACGTCTTTTGAATAGGAAGATACCAAGTCTCGTGGTATTCTACTATTGACATCCATATATCGAGTAGTTCTTTACTATGTATATCTTGCCACGTTTCTGGATCTGTTATACACAGATTGTCCTCTGATCCTTCGTCGTCATACTCGTAGAGCTCGTGCTCTACGTCTTCATAGTATTCATTACTCATTATTGCTTGCCTTGAGAATAGAAAGAGTAGCGCGCTGCTTGACAGGTGCACTGTCTATTATAGATTTCATAGCACCCTCAACTTTAACTACGTCTCCTGAGAAATAGGTGGTGAGTCCGGTGACAATAACCTCGCGCGTAATTCCACCCTTTGCATTCTTCGTCCTGAGACGAACCTTCTTGTCCTGAATCTTTACATCTTCAACGTCATTCTGAGTCATGTTATACTTGATGAACTCGGATAGCGCCTTCTCTCTTTTTACAAGAACAGAAATGTCTTTGCGAGCCTCTGTGATCTGTTTCTTTAGATCGATCCACTCTGTCATGGCGCTCTTAAAGTCGGACATTTGTTACTTTTTATTTACTCGTATTCTTTATCCTGTATTTCGAACACAGGTCGCATAACTTCCGGAGTGATTGTTGAGAGATTCCATATGCTCACGGACTCGCGAGGGTTGGCGGGCTCGGAGCGAATCTGTAAGTTTGCGTTTCGCAGGGTTCCACCGACAGTCTCAGGGTAACCGATCTGAGACCTAGGGTCTAAGTAGTTCTGGCCACTGAGAATAGTCTCAGTGGAGAACTGACCAAAGTCCTCGTTTACTGGAATCTCATTAGGAAGGAGAGAGGCGGGGGGAGGTGTCATTCCTCCTTCGGACATGGAAGCGTCTGCGCCGGTCGTCTTCATCTGCTTAGGAACACCTTCTGTGGACACAGGGGTCGGTGCAGCGTCGTCGCCGATGGGTGCACCCTCTAGGACAAACTTGCTAGTCTTTGGGGAAAACAGGAGGAATGCGACTACGGCCAGAAGAATAATTATCGCCACAGTCTTTCCGTCGAATGTTGCCATTTATAAAGTAGATGCGAAATTTTTTACATACAGTATTCATCGTCGCCGTCTGAGTGTTCATCATCCTTGAACATGTAAGAACTAGGGAATGTAGACTCTTTCTTGAGCCTTACCTGAATGACGCGCCAGACCGGTCCGAATGATTTCTTCACGAACCACAGTCCTGAGAGTTCTACTAGGATGTCACACTGAGTTCCTGGAACCAGAACTTCCGGGGATATCTCCTTCCTGTCTTTGTCGAATACCTTCGCGATCACAGACCCGGCCTTCTTTGCCAATGGAGCCTCGAAAATCCCTGCTGCTACAGACGAATCGTACGCATTCTTCAGAATTTCTCTGTCGAATTTCTTACCTCCAAACCACTCCTCTGAACACTTCTCAGCCTGATTCAGAATCTCTTCGTCAAAGTCAGAAAGAGATACGGGAATCTTGAAGCAGTTGGATTCTTGCACCTCAGCGCCATTGATCTGCTTTAGCACGCGTCCCTTATCTGCTCCTGTGATGCGAATGAAATAACGACCGTCCTGTAACTTTACTGGCGTTCCATATTCCATTTTTTCTTTATAATGTGATATTAATAACAGGATGGAAGACGCACTCAACACAGAGTTCATGGGATTCAAGATGTGGCATATATTGATACTCTCACTTGTTTCACCTTCACCCGTATTTATGTTGATATTATTATTCGTGATTCCTGAGTTTAAAGAAAAGATTACTGGTTTTGTTAAGAATGGCCTCCCTGGACTCGCTAGCGGTTTCTATGAAAGAGCTCGAGAAGCTGGTGACCTCGTCACTAAAGGAGCTCCGAAAGATTCGTCAGCGTCTTGACGATCCCACCGGTGAGAAGGCAAAGGCTCGCTCCGAGAACAACAGCTTCAAGAAGCCTCTACAGGTTTCGGACAAGCTTCGCAAGTTCCTGGGTCTAGCTGACGGGGAGCTCATCTCTCGGTCTGATGTGACCAAGCGCCTGTCTGCATATGCGAAGGAAAAGGGTCTGAACAACGGTAAGGAGATTAACATGGACGAGGCCCTAAAGGATCTTCTGAACCCTCCTGAGGGTGTGAAGATTAGCATCATGAATATTCAGCGTTACATCAACCATCATTATGTGGGTCGCCCAGACTCTTCTTCTACCACCCCACCACCAGTCGTAGCAACTGGCGGTGCTACTCCAGCTGCACCAAAGAAGGGTAAGCCCAAGGTGAACGTGTAGTGATCTTCGAGTTCGGTGCATCCGCACATCAAGCATAAATCACATAAATATTGAGAGTCGAGTATTTCAGCAGAACATATAGGACAGGTTTTCATTATTTAAAAAGAATGTTATATTTATTTAAATAATGAAAATCACACGTAGAGAAGTCGAAGAGTTGATAGGTACAAAGATCAACGATGTAGGTGTGTATATACAGGCATTCACTCATAAATCAGCACTAAAACAGTATCCTGAACTTACAAAATCGTATGAAAATTTAGAATTCATGGGAGACTCTGTTCTCGGTTTTATAGTAACTCGATATCTATTCGAGAAATACTCGAATGAATATGAGGAGGGATTTTTGACAAAGGTGAGGACCAAAATTGTGAGAGGGTCGACACTCGCGACAATCTCAGAATCTATGGGTCTGTATAAATGGATTTTGATGGATGAAAAAGGAATACGGAAAGGATGGAATAGAAATCCCAAGATTCTAGAAGATGTTTTGGAAGCGTTGATAGGAGCTATGTACTTGGATCTTGGTATCATTCATACCAAAGAATTCATTCTCAGACTTATCCATGAATATCCGATTGATATGAATGATGACAACTACAAGGATCAGCTTATGCGCATATGTCAGAATAGAAGGTTCCAACTTCCATTTTATAGAGTCGATTCCTATATGAATGGTATTTTTTACGTGTCGGTTTTGGTGAATGGATACGTATACGGTCAAGGGTCAGGCAGTGCTAAGAAGCAGGCGGAACAGGTATCTGCATTTTATGCTATTAAGAACTTGGAATTACAGAATATTAATGCATCCGAGAGTGTCAGACCTCCTCAGTATGAAATTTGATGATCAAAGAAGTCCTGAATGGTTTGCTCTGAGAGGTAATATGCTCACTGCGAGCGACGTAGCTGCGGCGATAGGCGTTAATTTTTTCAAGCACCCGGAGACGCTCATATTGGAAAAGTGCGGTTATAAGAAATTTGATGGTAATGTGGATACTGCACGAGGGGTTCGACTCGAACCTATAGTGAGGGACATGTATGACAGCACCTACTCGAAAAAAACACACGAGTTTGGTTTGCTCGTTCATCCTGTGCATAAGTGGCTCGGAGGAAGTCCTGACGGCGTGACGGAAGATGGAATTCTCGTAGAGATAAAGTGTCCGAAGAAGATTTCTGGAACCGTTCCCAAATATTATTATCCTCAGATACAACTGCTACTAGAGATTATAGATTTAGAAGAATGTGATTTTATTCAATATTGTGAAACCTCAGACTCCATGAAAGTGATACGCGTTAAGAGGGATCGCGCGTGGTTCGAGGAGATGTTACCGGTCATGGACGCGTTTTGGAAAAGGGTTGTTTACAAACGAGAACACGGTCTGTGTGAGCTCATAGAACCTCCCTCCGAACGTTCAGAAGAAGTCGCGGACGATGAACACCGCGTTTCCGGTTCTGAAACTCTTTGACGAGCTTGTTCAAATTTTCTCTCTTCACTGTTCCGTTAGAAGTGCTCGGTAGTCTTAGGTATCTGTTCAAAAACTCTTTGAGTTCTGTATTAGTGAAGTTGTTTCCGAGAAGTTTACGAGCCGTATTTAAAGGAAGTTGCGGAGGAGACATTTCTTCTTCACTTTCGCTTTCAGATTCTGACGACGATGATGATGATGGCGAGAAGTTCATATTCATATTTTCAAGGAGGTTCTTGGTTCTCTTTCTCTCTATGAGCGTGTTTATCAGGTTCTTCTTCGTCTTTAAAGAGTTCACATTCTCTAGAGGGTCTATGGCCTTTACAAAATTCTTCAGTTCTGATACTTTGAAGCTGGTCAGTGCACGCTCCTTTGTTTCTCTTCGAATTCGTCTATCGTTCATAAGTATGAAATGGTTCTTTCCGTCGATGACAAAGTTCGCGGCGGAAGAAGAAGGCTTCTTCTTATTTTTGAGTATAGACGCGCGTATCTTTGCACACAGAGTCTTCTTGGGAACTCTTTGATACGCTATGTCTAGTCTCTTTGCAATATCTTGTAATTCAGAGAGCTTGTATCTATCACAGCTCAGACCATCTATTCTAAAAACTCCTCTGGTTGTAACATTTCCTTTAATAGATGCAGAAACCACTGCTGGTGAAACATTTTTAATTCCGAATATAGCCTTGACCTTTTGTGGTATATTTATACCCGCTTTCTTGTAGGCGGCTACGACAGTCTTGCGACCCTGTGGGATAAGTTTCGGAATCTTGTACAATTTTGGAAGACCTGCGGGGCCAGGGCGAACGTACATACCCGTAGGCGCATTCGAGTTCCATGAAAGTGTCGCTGTTTTCTTCATCATCTTTTTAGGAGCTACTACAGCTGCAGATACAGGTATTCCCAGAATTACTCTTACTTTATTCGGAATTTGTACACCCGCATTCGCGTATGCTCTTATGACCTTCTGACGCACGAGAACAGGATTCTTAGGAAGAGCGTAGAATCTCGGAGCTTTATTGGGACCAGGTCTGACGTAATATCCCGACCGAGTATTCGTCCAAGAACGAGCTCGTTCGTAGCGCGCTTCGATCATGTTCATCCTCTTCTTCGGTAAATTTTTACGCAGAGGAACAGGTTCTGCTTTCATCTCGGCTCCGTAAGCACCCTTGTATCCTCCCAAGATATCACGCACTTGACCTTCTATTCCTCGGAGGTTTCTTCCTTGTGCTACTACAGTTCCGTTACCAAATACGAAAACGACTATACCGTTCTGAAAACGTATCAAAAGTCTATTGAAAAACTCGGGTTCGTATTCCATGGTGAACGGACCACTCCGTGGTTTTGAACGATACTCTTTGTATATCTGTTCTAGTCGAACAACGCGCTTTAAATTGAATCTTATCGCCGTGTTAGTTACAGTAAACTTGAGCGTCTTTATCTCGGGAACCATACGTATCGTCAATCTATAGAGCATCTCCCACGGAACTTTCCCGGAAAGAGTTACGCTCGCCTCTCTGAGTATAGCGACTCCGCTCGTCTCTTTAAATCGAATTTCTACGCGACGAAGTTTCACGTTTTTGTTTCCTATGACCGGTTCGGTAGAAGATACCTTTTGAACTACGGGTTTACCACCGATTGCCCTATCAAACCCTAAAACGCTCTGATATCCTCTTGGAAAAATGCGCCAGAATAAGGAATTCAAATCGAGCTTGAGAAGTAACGTATCCGACGTCGCACTCTGAAATGTCAGTGTCATTATTATTTAGTTATCAATATTAGAAATTTCAATATCGTCTTGGTTCACGTCGATACCAAAGATGACAGGTTGAGCCGCGTAACTCCTTCCGCGATACTGGATGCTCTCCGAGCGAACCTCCAGATCCCTCGAACTGAAAGGACCTGCGTATATATCTTGATTGAACTTTGATTTCTGCAGGTTGTTTTCGATACAGTGCTGATTGAACACGTAAATGAACAACTTCTGTGGAACAAACTTGTCCATTCCGTAAACAACCTTCTCGGATTCCAAAAAGTGTTGAAGATTGTTCGTAGCGACTGCAATCTGTTTCTGAATCTCCTTGAAATATTTAGGAACGACGTTCCATATATCCTGAGCAGCATACTTGTGCGAAAACTCGAGATACGCTTTGACGCACTTGCACAAGATGGCTGGAATTTCCTGTTCGAGTTTCACGTCGAGCTGCGGATCTGCGTCTATGACCTGTTTTCCGAAATTCCACGTAAGAACTCGGCGCTGCACACTCCCAGAATTGTCTCTCCAGTTTGGAACTTCGTTACCCGCCAGAATTCCAGGGACGTTCCATTGTTTTGAAAGAGCCTTCTGATTCTTTCGCGCAATTGAAACATCCTCTCCGGATACCATAGACTGAAACTCAGCCTGTTCGAGAGACAGGTCTCCTTTCACCTCAGGACTGATGAACATGAGACCGTCGTGAATACTCCACAGACCAAACTTCTTTTCGATATTATTTGACAGAGTGCGCACGTCTTCCGGATCATAAAATTTTTTGAACACTTTCGTGATGAGAGTGGACTTTCCGGAACGGGCGATTCCTTTGAGGAAAGGGATACACTGCCAACCGTCAAGTTCGTTCACGTCATAACACAGTCTACCACCGAACGCATACAGCCAGTGACACACATCCTCTGAGAACTTCTGATAGTCCATAATCTGTTGCATGTAAGGAGTAGGAATGTCCCTCCAGTCCACATTCTCGTAGTGATCAAAATCAGCGTCGAAGAATTTACAAGCGACTATCGTAGGATCAAGAGACTCGTATTCAGGAGTCCCATACTTGTAAAACCTAGAAGTATATCGCTCGCCATCCCACTCTTTGCCCACGAATATTCCGTTCCTAAAAGACCATGCATGACGATTCTTTTGAATCTCAGGAAACTGAACATCCCTACAGTGCGTGAGATGGTTTATAGATTCCTTTACGTTTCCTGGCTTTGCCGTGAGATTCTTCCACATGTCATACTTGTCTTCCTTCTGACAGAATGTATACACAAATTCTTCTATATCCATAACAGGTCTCCACGCGCGCGTGAGGTATGGACCGTGTGTGATCTGTTTACAACACTGTCCCTTGTATCGCTTCATCCCTTGTCTCTTCAGCTCGTTCAGAAAATACAAAAGAAGTCTCTGATACGTCGTCGGCTCGTCCTCTTCCGTATCGTCGAGAGTCTTTACCCTAAAGAGCGAACCGTCAGCGTCTCCTTTGATGGGATCGAGATTAGGATGATTTATCCTCTCGTAGATTCTCAGCCAAGTGAACACAACCTCAAAATAGTCTGCAGCAGTCTCTATGAGTCTCGTAATCCTACTCCCTACAGTAAACTCGTCTCCGTTAATGTCGTTGGTCGGAGTGTTGCATATTCCAATCTCAGAAGAACGGTGATACAGTTCGGAAAACAGGTTCACGAGACGGCGTTTCTGCTCGAGAACTCGGTCCAAGTCGACATTACACGGAAGACCAGAATTGTCCAACTCGTCTTCCCTGAAGAATTGCCTGAACGGATTTGTGAACGGGACAAAACGATCACCTCGAGTAGCTAGGCCCATATCAGTCTCCAGTCTAGAAAGAAATACGTGAATCTGTTCGTCATTCAGTTGATTTACCTCTGATTTTAGAATCTCCATCTCAATCTTTTGCTCATGATCAGGAGTAACATCCTTTTCGATTACGTGAATGTCCTCCATGGCGGTGGTCACTGTTATTTAGATCAGGAGAGAAATTTTTAAGCCGACTTGGCAAGAAGAGTGTACACCTTGATCAGTATCTTATTCTGTGTATCAATCATACGTGCAATCTTATCAAGAGACTTTACTAGTCCGGTAGCAATATTGTCACCGTCATCCGTGACCAGATAATCGTCCAGGGAAGGCATCATCATAGCCTCCTCGTCGTCTCCACCGGACATAATCTCGTCGTCTTCGGACACAATCTCCTCAATCTTTTCCTGATGATGCTGGGAAGAGGAAGCCATATTTGTATACCGCCGTGAAATTTTATACCCGTGTATTTCCGCGATTTTTTTTCTCCGCCTATACTAAAAATGGCTGGTGGTTTAATGCAACTCGTCGCTTACGGCGCTCAGGACGTTTACCTGACTGGTCAGCCCAAGGTGACCTTCTTTCAGGCCGTCTACAAGCGCCACACGAACTTCGCCATGGAGACCATCGTCCAGACCGTGAACGGCAGCGCCAGCAACGGCGGTCGCGTATCCGTGACCATCGCTCGCAACGGTGACCTGGTCGGTAACATGTTCCTGGCCCTACAGCCGGCAAACTCCTCCGGCACCGGTACCGTCGTCCCTGATTCCGATAACGTAAATACCGATGCTTGCTGGATGGCCGAGCGCGCCATCTCCGACGTGGAGCTGACCATCGGTGGTCAGCGTATCGACAAGCACTACCAGGCCTGGTGGCGTCTATACTCCGAGCTCTTCCTGGGCGAGGAGGACAAGGCTCAGTGGGGCAAGATGACCTCCACTTCTCAGATTTCTATCGCTTCTGCCGATCGTGTATACCTACCTCTGCTGTTCTTCTTCAACCGCAACCCGGGTCTATACCTGCCTCTGATTGCTCTACAGTATCACGAGGTTCGCCTAGACTTCAACCTGACCAACTATTTCGCCAACTTCTTCAGCACGTCCGCTGGCGTCGGCGTGTGGGCCAACTACGTATACCTGGACACCGAGGAGCGTCGCCGGTTCGCCCAGAAGGGTCACGAGTACCTGATTGAGCAGCTCCAGCACACCGGTGCCGACAGTCTGACTGCCGGTTCCGAGCAGCTGATCCGTCTGTCTTACAACCACCCGGTGAAGGAGCTGATCTGGTGCTACACCAACAGCAACTACCCGGGCGCAGCCACCTCCGGTACCGGCGCAGCCGGCACCAACTACAACAGCGCATGGAACTTCTCCACCAACGCTGCTTCCGTCAACGTCACCAGCAATCTGGCTCTCATACAGAGCGCTAACAACTTCGTCGCCCCGCATCTGGTTGGCACTCCGCGCCTGGCCCCGAAGACCCGCATGTGGATCGAGGACGGCACGGCGACTGCCACTTCTGCAGGCAACGGCGTCGGCTCCGTCGAGGTGGGTCCTCTGCAGCAGTTCCGCCTGGTGCTCAACGGTCAGGACCGTTTCGCGGCTCAGCCAGGCAAGTACTTCAACCAGCTGCAGCCGTTCTACCATCACACCGGCAACCCGTATCCGGGCATCTACTGCTACTCCTTCGCTCTGCAGCCGGAGGAGCACCAGCCGACTGGCACCTGCAACTTCAGCAGAATCGACAACGCCCAGGTGGCTGTCACTCTGAAGTCCGGCTCCCAGGCTACCCAGCAGCGCATGTTCGCTGTTAACTACAACATCCTGCGCATCCAGTCCGGTATGGGCGGTCTCGCGTTCAGCAATTAAATTATAGGGTTGTTCATTACATAGTATGGACGACAAACTAAAAGAGTGGTATGAAAACAGGGTATCCGAAATAGTTGATACATTTAGAGAAAGATTACGCACGTTGACTAACGACAAAGAAGAAAAGAAAAAACTCTGGATCGCATGGCAAAATGATGACGTTCGTAACATCGTCGAATCTGATTGAGTGTGCAAAGTCGCTCGATTACAGACGTCTAGGAAAACAGAGAGTCGAAGCGTATCAGATTCTCAGAACATTACAAGGACATTCTCACGGCTGGAAAAATCATCCAGCCGTGAGAATGTGGGAGGGATACGAAAATGCACTTGCACTGTACATGAATGCTATGATTGATGAATGGATAGAACGAGGATACAAGAATACGATGAAAAGAGTAGTAATAATCGATTACAAAAAAGTAAAGTTTCCTTGGTGGTTTCACTGGAAAGCTCTTCACGATTCGCACAAGGCTTCACTCAATAGAAAAGATCCTTCATTTTACAATTTTGACGTGGATCCAATTTTCATGTCTCATGGATACATCTGGCCAACTCTTGTTCTACAAAAGAAAACGTGTCGTCGTTGTCTTCTTCATCTATGCGAGATTTCTGAGTGTCTTCCGGTTCTATGACGAGAAGTTCGTCTATGAATTTAGGCAACAATGATTTTACGAGTTTATACACTTTATTGAATACCTTTCCAGTATTTCTTATTATAATCTGATCGAGCTGTTTGTCATCCTTTGTGTACTCGTGAATATCACTCAGAATTTTGATAGTGTATCTAACACTGTACATTTCGCTTAGGTATACACCTTCTAGATCCGTAACGAAAATTTGTCTGTGTTCAGGAAATTTTGTTCGTATTCCGTCTATAACTCGTTTAAAGTAATCTATCTTTTCGTTGCACGCTTCGCTTGTTCTAGGTTGAGTTTCTATGTACTGTTTCATTGAAAAGAATATATACAAATATGTATCATCGTATTTGTATGTTAACATTGCTATAGTATGTGTCGTATTTTTTATAGTGTGAAAATAACTCACAGTAAAAAATATCGTTATACTTATAAAATGGAACTGACCAGAAATCAGAAGATTCTTATTGGTATTGCTATCGTTGTAATTCTTGCCTTGCTGGCAACATTCCTCAGCAAGAAGAAGAAAACGGCACCATCGTCTTCTTCTGACGATGTCGTCGTCATTGAACAACCAGAGAAGACTGCTACTGTAAAATCGTCGGTGATTTACGGTTCCATGTCGTGCCCGTATACAGTAAAGCAGATCGAGAAGTATCCGGAATACACATTCATAGAGTGCACAGGTGGCGAATGCCCTGAATTTGTTTCTTCATTCCCAACGACAGTACATCCGGACGGAAACATAGAAGTGGGTTTCAATTAAAAAGGTAACTCTTCATACAAAAAGTAACAACAATGAATGTCCGACTCGTAGATCATATGGGGAATGATTCTTCTATAGTTCAGGCCGCACGAGTTTCTTACGGCGAAGGGACTAAATCTGTTCTCGAAGATCGTCAATTGATCAGGTATCTCATGCGTCATTGGCATACGACACCGTTCGAAATGGTTGAATTCAAGTTTCACGTGAAAGTGCCCATCTTCGTTGCACGCCAATGGCTCCGTCACAGGACTGCGAGTGTAAACGAACTCTCTGCGAGGTACTCTGTCGTGAAGGATGATTTCTGGCTCCCGAGCGAATACCGCACACAGTCGGCGACAAATAAACAAGGAAGCGAAACGGACACGTTCATGGATGATAGTGCTCTCATGAGTCAGCGCCACGCGTGCGACACTGCATTCAACGTCTATGACGGACTCATCGAGAGAGGTATTGCAAGGGAGCTTGCAAGGGCACACTTGCCCCAGTCTACATTCACAGAATTTTATTGGAAGATCAACCTACACAATTTGCTTCACTTTTTGAGACTCCGTATGGATGACCACGCACAAAAGGAGATTCAAGAGTGTGCGAAACAGATTTTTATGCTCATCAAACCGATCGTTCCCGCTACATGTGAAGCATTTGTCGATTATCGTCTGAATGCAGTGACTCTCACGGGACCAGAAGTTCAAGCTATGAGAACAGGTCTAATGGATCATCTGTCTAAAGGCGAAAAGCGAGAATATGAACAAAAATGCCAAATGTTGGGTCTTCAATCTACGAAATAGAAGGGAGGAAATATATAGATATAGACGGAAAACGTATAAAAATTCCTTTTAAATACGGCCACATATCTGGCGTTACCGTGAACGGTTTCAAGTCCATCCACGAACTTAAACAGGGAGACTTTATAAAATCTTACGAGTTTACGACTAAAAGTTGGAACGGATCTATTTTTTACGTATTAAAATCTATAACCATATAATATATAAGTAGTATGCAAGCTCTGAAAAGAGAACTCACAGTTCGCGCAAAAGAAAATGTTCTCGGTATGAGACCGCCGGCATTTAAAGTGTATCGTGAGAAACCTGACGGTACTCTTCAAATTCCGAGATTTTTCAAGAAGGAAAACAGTGATGTAAAGTTTCACAGAGGACAATACGCAGATATAACATTCTCTGGAGGAACGCTCAGACCTTACCAAGCAGACGCAGTTCGCGCTTTCCAAGGAAATGGAATCCTGTGTCTTCCGTGCGGAGCTGGAAAGACGTCGACATCTCTCGCTATAGCCGCAAAACTCAAAAGAAAGACACTGATTATAGTGCACAAGGAGTTCCTCGCAAATCAGTGGAGAGAGCGAATCACCCAATTCTGTCCGAAATCTTCTAATGTAGGACTTATTCAAGGAGACGTATGGGACGTTGAAGGTCACGATTTCGTAATTGCGATGATTCAGACCCTCTGTGTGCGAGAGCACGATCCAGAAATGTTCAAGATTTTTGGGCTCGTGATAGTAGACGAAGCGCATCACATAGGCGCACCAGCATTCTCTAAAGCGATGTTTAAGATCACTCCAGAGTTCACGCTAGGACTTACTGCGACTCCTGAGAGAAAGGATGGTCTGACTATGATTCTTTACTGGTTTTTGGGAGACATATTCTATTCTATGCAACAGAACGTATCAGATGCGATAACGCTACACAAGATAGATTTTGATCACCATTCGTATCGGATGGGTCCTATGATGAATAAGTTTGGAAAGATTTCACTCGCGCATATAGTGAATCATATAGTCGAACTCAAAGAGAGAAATGATCTAATTATTAAACATGTCCTCGAATGTGTATCTCGCGGAAGAAAGATACTCTTACTCAGCGACAGGCGTTCGCACTGTGAATATCTGTATTCAATCATAGGTGAAAGTGTAGCTGGACTATACATGGGCGGAATGAGTGCAGAGGAACACGAACAAGCTTCTCGTAAACAAGTTATCATCGCGACGTTCAGTCTCGCATACGAGGGTCTTGATATTCCTTCACTAAACACTCTCTTCCTTGTTACTCCGCATAGCGACGTGAAACAAGCCGTAGGAAGAATCACGCGCAATCCCGGAAAGACTGGAGGCGAGATTTATGATTTTGTAGATAAGTGGTGTATTCTTCCAAACATGTTTTATAGGAGGAGAAAGACTATATTTTCTTCTTCTACTGAAAATGAAAGTAGCGGTTGTATGTTCTCAGCGGACAGTATCAGAGAGTGCTAATAGCATGACACCTCCTATGAAAAGCATGAGAACCGTCATGCACTCGGTCTGTTTGTTTTTTTGTTCTGCAGCTGGTTCTGTATACTTTCTCGGGACTATGAATACTGGATCTTCTTCAAGAGGGGCGTAATTTATTGTCATTTATTATTTACAATACAAGTTCTTTTTTGGAAGACGCTGGTCGTCGTCCTCTTCTCTTTCTGTTACCGGATGAAGACGGGTCTGCGAGTTCTAGTTCACGCACCTCAGAACCGATAGAGATTATATCTGAAATGTCGTCTCCTTCACCGCCGCCTGTTGTAGCCTGTTGTTGCTGAAGAGTTCCTAGTAGGGTAGATATATCTAGACCTCCAAGACTTGTCAGATCTATTCCTGGCCCTTTCATATCTTTTCTCTTTTCTTGTTGCTCCTGTTGCTGTCTAGGAGGAGCTTGTTGAGAAGAAGAAGGCTGTGCTCCTCCGCCTCCCATGAAAGGCTTGAACATGGTCTTGCTCATATGGAACATCATAGCAGAACCGCCGACCATGAACATGAGCTTGATCTCTGGAGCTACGCTCACCTTCGCTCTATACTTCTGGAACAACTCTTCGAACACTGTGTCGTAGTCTTCCTGATTCTCCATGATATTCTCAGACCAACCGTCGAGCTCTAGGTCGAACGGGTCAAACTTCTTGTTCAGGAACTCGATTCCAGAGACACACGCTATCAACATACGTCTCTGGAACTTGATTGACTGTTCAACCTCGATGGAATACGTGAGTCTCTTATACTCTGCTCTGATGTCTTCTATGTCAGAATATACCGTGAGTCTATTAGACGTGTGAAGACCCTTCTTTGCGAGTCTCGAAATTCTATTGAGAAGATCCGCCTTTTCATCTTCTATAGTATTGTATCCAGGAGAGGGACCCGTAGGGATGCTTCTCTGATGTTGAAAATCTGGAATACCGCCTTCTTGTGCTGCAGAAGAATCACCTCCGTCCCACTCCATAGGAGGAGGCGGAGCTGCCGAATTCATCTTCGTGTTGTTTGCAAAGATGTCAATGTCTTCGCCGCCTCCCATCATTCCGTCGTCATCAAACTGAACCTTCTTTCTGAAATGTCTAGACGGAACAGGTTTCGTAACACGCTCGGAAGGGTTGTCCTCCTGAACCACGTTTATCTCGTCAAATATCTCCATCTCAGCAGGGTCCAAGTCTAATTCCATGCTGAAATATTTAAAGAAATGAAGTTGAAATCTTTAACGCAAAAAAAATAGTACGATACAATAAAATGAACGGCCAATACGACGTAGTTATTCTGATACTGCTCCTCCTCATTTTTGTGAAGCTCTTCTTCCCAAAGGTCATCTCCGGGTTTAGCCTGACTCCGTATCAGCTAAACATTCAGGGAACTGGTAAAGAGCCTGGTGAGCTGTTCAATCTTCCTGTAGATCTGAAGTGCACTCCAGGCCCTTCCGCGGAGTCCTCGTATTATTCGACCACTCAGGCTCCAGGCGGTATATGTGGCGACGGTGCATTTGTGAATCAGCAGATGAAAAATTACAAGATAGTACAGTAATTAATGGAATACTATATACACGTAGATTCCAAGAACAGAGATTCTAATCTGTTTACTTCCGGGAACAGTTACGTCCTTCACATTCCAGTTCCTATAAAGTCAGTAGTAAGAGCAGAGCTCGTAACTGCAAAGGTTCCTAACAGCATGTACAACATAACCGACGGAACGAACGTATTCATCATAAAATCTATTGGAAATTACAGCATTCCGAACGGATTCTACTCAGCAAAGGACGTATCCGACCTCGGTATAGGATTCCAATATCTTCCTGCAGAAGGTAAATTTATATTTTTGAGCAATGATTCAACAGAACAGATAACAATAAATACACAAGAAGCCGCAAAGCTTCTCGGATACGATATAGGAAAGACGTATTCAGTGTCTCTTCTTGCAAATCCGCCCATGTGCGGATACAACTACGGTGTAAAATCGAACAGAGTGGTCGACATGTCTCTGAACGAGTTTGTATTTTTGGACATCGAAGAGTTTAGAACGCCGTTCTTCAGCGACGCAAAGTCGATGCCTCTTTCTGGAGTGAACGCTCGAAGCATGTTCGCAGCTATACCCATGGACGTTCCTTCATCTCAGATAAAAACTTTTAAGGAGAACACGGATTTCAGAATGGGACTCGATGTCCCTAGACAGAATCTCTCAAGACTCACTGTAAGATGGTATGATAAGAATCTACAGCCTCTCAATTTCCAAGGATACGAGAACAATTCGTTCATACTCAGAGTATTTACACACCAGATAACAACGCCGTCTCCTCAACCACGAGACGAAGAAGACGAAGAGAGAGCGCTTGTAGATTCATATATAAAGGAAATCAAACAGAGGCTCACCGAAAAAGAAGAAGCAAAAAACAAAGAAATGAGGTCAGGGATTGGTAAATGGATGGTTGCACTCGTAATAGTTGTAATATTGGGATATTTTTACATATCGCGTAATACAGCTCCGAGAGTTATTCCTGTACACTAAAAAATATGGAAAATGAAATTTGGAATCAACTTGATTCAGTTTTGACCACTATGAATGCAAACGCACAATCCCAAAAAAACGAAGATCAATACATATGCGCATGTGGAGGTATAAAATCATACCAATACGAATTCCCTACATGCACATCATGTGGACGAGTAGATTCTGTGTTTATATCTGACGAACCCGAGTGGAACGGAGGGCCCGATTGTGATGAAGATCCTTCGAGAGTGGGATGTCCAGTAAATAATACACTGTATTCTGAAAATTGGGGGATTGGGACTCTGATTGTGGGTAGATCCTGTATGAAGATGGCTAAGATTAGCTTTCACTCTTCGATGAATCACAAGGATCGTGCATTGCATCACGCATACACGCAATTTGATCATATATGTAAAGGATCTCTCAAGCTCAACGACGCAGTTATCGAACAGGCTAAAATCGTGTACAAGAAATTCAACGAGGAGAAGCTCACGAGAGGAGCTGTTCGATTTGGAATCAAGGCTAATTGCGTTCTTTACGCATGCAAACTTCACGGTGTGTCGCGTAGTCTCCAGGAAGTCGCAGACGCTTTTAAAATTCCTGTGAAGGATATTTCTCGAACCAACGATATGTTCAGAAATGTCACGGGAGAAGACACTGGGTCTACTCTATCGAGCAGCATCATATCAAGACTGTTCAACGATATCACGTTCATTCCAGACTCTGAAAAGGGTAAGATTCGAATGAAGGTGATTCATGCATGTGAAGACATGCAGAACAATCCCATGCTCATGGGAAAGACTCCAAAGGGTATCGCGAGCGCCATAATCTTCAAGACACTCACGGAAGCAGGAATAAAGGTGGATCGCGCCGTTATCGCAAAAGTGTGCGAAGTTTCTGTTCCCACGCTCGTCAAGATTGAGAAGATTATTTCTTCTACTAATGTATAAGACAATGGACGAGAAACTCGTAGAACTCATCAAGAGATACAAACCTTCTAGTGCGGTAGATCTCATCAGGATCGTAAAGGCGTACGTTCAGGATAATGATTCGGTCGTGAGATTCATAGAGATTATAGCAGCAGGAAACGACGGAATTGCAGGGACGCAAGACGACCTCGTTCCTGTCGAAATTGTAAATACAGTGAAGATGCTCATTCAACACGACATAGTGAGAGAAATAGCAGAGGAGGTCACAATAGCATCGAAAGGTTCTTGTTTTCTGTGTTTTTAATTAAAAGGTATATGCTTGTTGAGAACAATGGTTCAGATTTTTGTATCAACTCCGTGTTATGGAGGTCTGTGTCTTGATGGATACGCGGAATCTATGCTCAATTTGCAGAGACTTTGCGCGATGAAAGGAATTCAGATGCTACTCGATACGACCGAGAATGAGTCTCTCATCCCTCGGGCGAGAAACATTTCAATTGCTCGATTCCTATACAAAACAAATGCAGACTTTTTCATATTCATAGACGCCGACGTGCATTTTGATCCGAATGCAATAGTGCGTCTAGTCGAGTCAGGACACGATATCGCGGTCGCTTGTTACCCTAAGAAGGTTATCATGTGGGACCAAGCCGAGGAAGCTATAAAGAAAGGCGATCAGCGAAATATACAGCGTCTCGCGAGCTCTCTCGTGATGAATTTCAGACACGCAAAGACACAAGTTACGAACGGTTTCACCGAAGTTCTTGACGGCCCGACCGGATTCATGTGCATAAAACGGAGCGTCATCGAGCGCATGTACGAACATTACAAGGATACGCTCATGTGCAAGAACGATCATCAGAATAGGGATCTCGACGAATACTGTGCGATTTTTGACTGTATGATCGACCCGGAGACAAAGAGATACCTCTCTGAAGATTACGCCTTTTGCAGACGCTGGCAGCAGATGGGAGGCCAAATTTACGCCGATGTTACGACAGTTCTGGGTCATATTGGAAATTTAAGGTTTAACGGATCAATGTAAATTAGAAAGATGGTCCAGAGCGTGAATCTATGTATCCTCACCAGAAATCGCGCTTTAAATGTGACCACTCTGCACACGGCCATGAACATTCACGTGTATTGCATGTCAAAGAATATCAATCTTCAGATTAATTTCGTATCCGACAGAGCCGGGTATCATAAACAGATCAAATCGACTTCGTGTGATCGTCTTGTGTTTTTGGATTACGGCGTATCTGTCGACGTCAAGAACGTAGAACGTCTTTTGGGAGAATTTCCGGACGGATACCGCGTCGTAGTCGCTCCGTGCGTCACTGAGAATGTTGATTGGGACGCGTTCAAGAGGAAGACTCTCGACAGTTCTTGCACGGAACCGGCGAATCAGCGCGCTCTTTCGTTCGATACGGTAGCTTCTCCGTCTAAAAAACTCGTAGCAGATTTCGTATCGTCGTCCTCGGACGGTCGCGTAGTCGCTATGGATGTGAAGCCCGTGACGAGGAAACTCAGAGAAGCCGACGTTCCCGCCTACAAATCTCTCGATCATCTCAAGAAACTCGGTGTAAAAATTGGTGTTTTGAAATCATGCGATGTGACGTGTAACTTTGTTTATGAGTGTTTAGGGAATATCCTCGAGAGTGTAGGAGTAGTAACCGGTCCATGAACTTGAAAGACGAGATCAAGAGGTTCGTAAAAGATAAATGGGAATCTAACAATATCGATAGATTTCCAGGACCTCAGCCTGTCTCTATAGAAAAGAAACACATAAAACTCTTGAAGGAAAACGAATACTTTGTCTGTGAGAAGACTGACGGGACGAGACACTTTTTGGTATGTTTCACAGACTCGAACAAGAGAAAGATATGCGCTCTCGTAAACAGGTCGTTCGAGTTTACGCTCCACGCGCTCACAGTTCCTCGCGACACGCTTCTTGACGGCGAGTTGCTCGGGGACACGTTCATAGCACACGACGCAGTGTGTATTCAAGGTGAAGATTTGCGGTTTGCAAGTCTTGACACGAGACTCTCGAGACTACACGCACTCGTCAAAGTTATAGTCCCTACGAAGCTCACTGTAAAATGTAAGCGAATGATTCCTTACAGAGACATGTCACAACTCGTGCTCGGGACTCATACTGACGGAGTTATTTTCACGCCTGTCAGGGAGCCTATTCGAATGGGCACTCACAGGACACTCTTCAAATGGAAACCTCGCGAAAGAATCACTATCGATTTTTTGTTTAGAAAGTGCGACGGCGCTCTGTGCATACAACACGAAACGAAGTTGCTCATAGTTCAGAAGAATCCTGAATTTATGACGACATACGAAGACGGAATATACGAGTGTGAATACGACGGAAACTCGTGGAAACCGTTGAAGAGACGCACTGACAAGTCACACCCTAACAATAAGAGAACATACGAGCGAACTCTAGTGAATATCCAAGAAAATTTGAAGTTTTGTGATCTGCTTCCTTGATTGATTTATTATCATCATCACAATGGAGGCTCTTCGCCGCGAGTTCAAAAAGACGTCTGCGATGACCGTAAAGAAGGTCATCAGAGACACAGTTCCTCCTTGTATGGAAATCAAGGTAAATCCAGAGAAGGAGAAACTTATCAGTGATATTATGATTAATAACAAAAAAATGATTGTAGACAAGACGAGACTTGACAATACCATCGAAAATGCGAAGAAGGTGTATACGAACATTACAAAGAAGCCGATTGTTTTTTTGGACGAGGCTCCTACTGTATTGTTGCCTTCATCCGAAAAGCCTGTGCACGAGATATTTTCTATATGTAAGGCGATGAACCTAAACGGAACTCCGTGCAAGTGTCGCGCCAAGATTGGAAAGTTTTGCGCGAAGCACGCTTGCTGAAGTGAACTCTCTCGTGTGTTCGTGATTCCAGTGTGTAATCTTTTTCTCAAAACACTCTTTCATATGTTTCACGAGATCTTCGAGTGATGGTTGACCCCATTCCATATCTGGTGTAAACAAGAAATCGTGTATTCCAACTTTAGAAGGCGTCGTTCGAATTACAAAAGGAGTCTTGACATATTCTTTCAAGCCACCGTAATCCGCTATGATCACTGGTTTGTCTCTCACCGCAGCCTCTACGGCACCCATTCCGACACCTTCAGAATGACTGCAACTTACATAGCAGTGACACGCATTGTGAATTCTGTTCATAGATTCGTCGTCGACAAGTCCGTTTATGACGTGAATGTTCGGAATGTTCAAGTGAACATCTTTCAGACATGTCGCCTTTAATACAAGTTTAGCGTCGTTTCCAAAATTACACCGTATAAATGCTTCTATGAGCATCTTTATATTTTTACGAGGATCTGCTATGTTCCCTATCGTATAAAACACATACGGGTCTGGGTGAGGGATGACTGTAGAATGTGAAAACGATCCTGGATGGTGTGGAATGACTGGAACATCTATCGAGAATTGACGTCTAAATATATCGCTACAGAACTGACTCGGAGTGACCACGTTGTCAAACATATCAAAAATTTGTCTGTAATTCTCGTTCACGGGCCACGTTTCGCACACGGTCATGACTATGTCTGGATTGAATTTTTCTTTTACAAAATTTACCATATTAGGAGATGGAACCAAAAAACAGAAGGTAATGTCAAACGACGATTTGTTGGGTAAGATATCCTCGTACGTTATATACGTTCCATTCATAAGGTCCGCGTATTTCTTGACGACTTGTCCTATTCCCGAAAGAGGAATAGGACCTACGAATAACCATCTTTTTTCCATTTTTTTCTTTGTAATAAAGACTCTGAATCTTTATTACAGAGAATGTTTAATAATAATTCAAAACGTGTAATTGCGGTTATATTCATGTGTAACGGTTGGAAAGAACAAAATCCGTTTTGGTCATATAATTCCGTAAAGAGTTTTAAGCGCTGGCATCCAGACACGGAACTCAGAGTAGTCGATGATTATATTGGAGACGAAGATGTTCTTGTATGGAGACATAAATATCTACTAGATTTGTTCGATAAAGAACAATACACGAAGGTTATAATGCTCGATGCTGATACTATAACGTGTTCTAGACTTGTGGAGTTTTTCGTGGATGACGTTACCCCGTGCCTCGCCACGAGCGATATACCGTCGATGACTTCCGAACTAATAAATCCAAAAAACGTAGCAGATATAAGATGGAAGAATGTATTCGAATACCAATTTATAAACATAGGAGTAGTGTGTTACAACTCGAGAATAGTCCTTGAAAAGATCGTAAAACTTGTAAACGAAGGAGTTTGGGATAACACATCTATAAATTACGTAAACAGAGATTTTCCGGACCTTATAAAAGTTATAGATTTCCCATATGCGTTTAGCCCTGTCGTGTATAATGTTATAGGCCTAGGCACTAGGGGATACAATAGTGTCCGAGCAGATGGGATTTATTTCGGTATGGATGGGCCACTAGTCGCATTTATAGAGCCTACTCATAATTTTAGAGTTGTAAGCGGATCTCTGTTCAATCATGACGGTAAACTCGTCAGATGTATACATCCAGCTTCAGAAAAGAAGCGGATAAAAACAATGTTTGAACCTGATGTTGTAAATTTTTTTGTTAATGCGTGTGGATGTGATTGGGATCTTGATTAAAGATTTATGTTTTAATTATACAATATGAAGGTCGCAATAATCACTGGTATAACTGGACAAGATGGTTCTTATCTCGCAGAGTTTCTACTCGATAAAGGTTATACCGTCGTTGGTCTCGTTCGACGAACGTCTTCTCTGTCGAGCAGAAAACGCATAGAACATATTCTGGACAAGATTACTCTCTTCGAGTGTGACCTGTGCGATACACACCTAAACAAGTCTATACTTGATAAATACGCACACAGTGACGTCATTGAAATTTATAATCTGGCTGCACAGTCTCATGTGCACACGTCGTTCTCGCAGCCTTGTTACACATTTAACGCAAACGTAACAGGTGTTTTGAACTGGTTGGAGAGTATTCGTATGTGTTCATTTTCTGACAAGATTCGATTTTACCAGGCGGGAACTTCCGAAATGTTCGGGAAGGTCCAAGAAACGCCTCAGACTGAAACGACGCCATTTTATCCCAGAAGTCCGTATGGAGTATCTAAATTGAGCGCGTATTGGCTCTGTAAAAATTACA
>JACCDW011514700.1_pt1 | contig 31542 bp, 42 predicted proteins | sample 7449781 | NCBI WGS metagenome assembly JACCDW01 (sample SAMN15323449, study PRJNA562643) | freshwater metagenome | isolation source: river surface water | place: USA:Blue River Watershed | collected 2017-08-18
CTTTGATACCATGGGCGTTTTCGCAATCACGATATATTTCAATGTATCGCGGGGACTTGTCACCACGCATTGCTTTGTAGCGGATATGAATCTGCTCATCCGTCAGCCCAACCCATTCACGCTTTGGTTGTGGGCGGGTGTAGAACTTTGTTCCATCAGGAAACGAGTGGCTACTGTCGTAATTAACTGGACACCACATCCCAAACGACTGGTCATCATCAGTGGACTTGTAGGAAATCTCACCATTGACGACCATTAACGCCACAGGCTCTTGCTTCTCTGCCTCTGCGATGGCTTGGCGTAGGGATTCAAATTCCTTCTCAGGAACAATCCAATAACCGCCCCTGTGATATACGGCTTCTTTAACTATCTGTTTCATTGCTTCAATGCTCATAGCGGCGCATCCTCTTCGTTGTTTGGGTTGTACTTGGGTAACCTGTGATCGTTTGGGATCGGCGTTAGAGGGAATGGCCATGTCATTGCTGTCCCCTTGCGCGGATTGCTGCGGCAATTGATGTGCTCACCATGTCAACAACATGGCTGGCCGCAGGGTCGTGACTCCAAGGGGTTGCGTCATATCTTGCAGACACCTGCGCGCACGCCTCACGCTCGGCCGCCCGCTCATCAGCGATCAGGGCATTCAGTTCAGACTCTGTGAACAGGTACTGTGCTTCATTGGATTCCATACTTGGCCGCCTCTCTGCTAGTTGCGTCGTCAGCATCAGCCTCTTTCACCAATTTGTGCACATCATGCAACATGGCGATCAAATCCTCCAGCGGCACCTCCTTCGAAGACGCCTTCGCCAGCAAGCAAACATTGAACAGGCCGGCCAACAAGCCATGGCCAACAGACTCCGTATTCATCACCGTGAGTTTGAATAACTTATGCCCGATCTTTGCGGAGATGAGCAAATCTTCTCTGATGTCTTCCATGCGATTCCTTTCGTTGTGGTGCAAAGAAGTATACATCATTGCAAGAGGAATGCAATAGGTAGGAAAAGAAAAATATAACTGGTAGATACCCTATGTGCGGTAGTCTATGGTTTGATTGCCTTTTCTTTTATTGCAAGGACCGCATAGAACCTGTAGGTTTGTGATGTCAAGTGCCAGCTCGGGGAAAAACTTGCGTGGCTTGACATGATCGACATTGATTGGGAACTTGCGTGAGTTGTCTCGACCGCAGCACATACAGACCAGACCGTACTTCTCTAGCGCAATCAACCGAAGGTCTTTCCATTCTTTGCTTTCGAGAAATCCATCTGATGACTTGCGTATCGCCAACGCAACCTCGTTGTCAGACATGGTGCTCATCTTCAACTTGAGGGAAAGCTTCTGTGCTTTTCTCTTGAAGCTGTTTGCCTTTATTTTTAATTTCATCTTTACACCCTTGGTGAATGGATGACTCAAAGTGGCAAAGACCTGCCTAGGGGAGAGGCTATCTCCCTTCGGCAAATTTCACACCCTCGGAGCCATGTGGTCATCCGCGTGGGGCAACATCAATCCAGCTTGTGTTACCTATGGGCACTTTCCACTGCTTGGCAATGTCTAGCTCGGCTACCCACACCACCAGGGCTATCGCAGGACTTGAACCCGCGGGCCACAAAGATGGAATCCCCCCGATTGCGCATGCACCTTCTGTGCGCTCTCGCCGCCAGATCAGAACGTTGTGGGGGTGGTGGACTGCGGACTACGCCTTGCGGCTTCCTACGCTTCCCTCATGCCACCCCAAAACCCGATAGACCTCTGGAGCAAAGCTGGACATGGAAACGTTTACACAAACAAAAAACCGTTAAGACAGACCCCGGTGGAATGACATCACCCTTTTGGGATGACGCAACCCCATGAACGGGGTCGGGATCTGACTTAACGGTTTTCACTTGCTTAGCATTCCACTGCCTAGCTGGGGTGGATTATACATACCTGTCAAGTGGTGTCAAATGGTGCCGTCTTTCCGGCTGTCACCGCAGGCTTTTAACCTACCCTTACAAGGGGCTGATCGGGCGCGGTTCCCCATTGGATTTTGTTGGTGGCTCCCATGAAGCAGGGTGGGGGCTGCAATTGAACACACGAAAAACCCCACGGGGCTAATCCGTTTCCACCAACACGGCTGGGGACTTTGAAAGTGCCGCCCGTTGCTCTCAGCGACCCTTCCATCTGTAGCACCAGATAAATCCCCATGCGTGTTAGCCACCCGTAACGTGGGTGATCCGGTCAGCCCTCAAGCGAAAGGGTATTCCTGCGACTGACTGATGGGGTTTATGCAAGAGCAACGAAAAAAATCTTACGCACCAGCCACTCCCACCTTACGCCAGCACGCACCTACAGTATATAAAAAAAGACCGAGGCTGTTAAACCCCGGTCTCAAGATCCCTGTTGGAGAATCGCATGAAGCGCGGCAACTGCTCGCCGCGGCTCTATTGTGCCCCAAATAACTGCCGGCGCCAATATTCGGAAATAAGTAATGCCTCCGCTCGACCGTTGTCCTTCTTTCTGGTAAGCGGCGCATCAGGCCACAACTCCCTAGCCAACTCCAAACTGTCGTTCTTGTCAGCAGTCAGCCCGTAGTAACGCTTCCACGCTTGCGGCCGAACCAGATGCCACGGCGAACGGAACCGCTGCGCCAAAGCAATAGCCCCACCAAAGGCCATGCCAAACTTGAAGGTGCTAGATACCCCCTGCTTGGGCATGCTGTGCACCAGCTCCAACACCACCTCACAGTCCTGACCGTCGCGCGCCAGCAACATCTCAGACCACACCGCCTCAGTGTCCAGATGCTCACCGTTGTGAATCATGTCACCACAAGTGTGGTACTTGCCCGTGTGTGTGACCACACCCCACGCGCCGGAGAAGCCCGGATCAATACCAAAAATCAGCATCAGTGTTTCCCCTCATCATAAAAGTATGATATTGCCTCTTGACCGATGCAATATATGTGGTATATTCTACACCACAACAACCTAATAGGAAATCGCATGACAGATAGAAAAGACGATGGGCTCTTTGAGCTCCTGAATGAGGCACAGCAATTGGCCTCTGATCTTGTTGATTACATACAAGACCATGTAGCAAAGGGCGCACCTGGTGCTACGGATCATCAGACCATGGTGATCAAGGCGGCGCTGGCAATCGGTTACGCCACCCTCAGCAAAGCAACCGGCACATCACTGCACGACACCATTGAATTGGTGATGACCATCTACAAGAATACAGTTGTGGAGAAGGCAGATGAATAAAGAAACAGGTGGGCCAGCGTTTCCAACTGACAACGCACATCAAAACGGGCCAAGCACCTTTCACTTTGAAGGCATGACATTGCGTGACTACTTTGCTGCCAAGGCGATGCAGGCAATCCTCAGCGACCCAAACTATTCCAACCCAGACGACAAACTTGCCGCTTCTGCCTATTACATAGCAGACGCAATGCTGAAAGCGAGGGAACAATGAAAGTAGAACACCACACAAAGTACATCTGCGAGGTTTGTGGCGCAAGCTACAACACCGCGGACGAGGCTAACAAGTGCGAAGCCATTCCAGTCAAGCACGACAGGGGCGTCAAAGTGGGCGACAAGGTTCGCATCATTTCTGGTGATGGTATTGGTCTGCTGTGCACGGTTGAGAATGTCCGTGTGCACTCTCCCGGATGGGGGCCAGCAACCCATGACCATGCGGTTTACCTTGTTGGCAAGGTCGATGGCTCTTGGGGGCACCGCCAGCTCTCACACAACTCATACGAGGTGCTGCCATGACACCAACACCCAAGTTGCGCTTTGTTGAGCGAAGTCAACCTGACCATCCCGGTGCACTTACTGGACGGTATGTCCAAGTTCTTCAGCAATGGTGGACTGTGACAGGAACATTACCAGAATTTCAAGATCAATGGGGCGAATGGCGCGATGTGCCATTGGAGAAAGAAGAATGAACTGTCCAGACTGCGGTAAACCAACAGACGATCTACACACCTGCATCGAGTACGAGCGCAACAGAGCGGATGAACTACAGAAGCAACTGGAGATCATGCACATTGAAACGCAACTGCTACGAAACAGAATAGCAAATCTAGAGAGAGACCAAGTAGCCCAAACCCCATGGAGAAAAGCATGATTGACCCAAACAAACTTCAATACTTCACCATGGCCGCTTGGATGCGCGGCTATGCGGCCGGCTTAGATGAATACGAAGACAAGACCTTGATAGCCAAACTGAACAAAGCAGCAGACATGCTTGACTATGTATGGGGTCAATACACAAAGGAGAAAGAAGATGAAGTTAACCAATAAACACAACCTGCCTGAGACGTTCGTCAACGTCATCAAGCGCCCGACCTACAGCAAGGGCAGAGCCAACCTGTCCATCACCGAGCTGATCGACAGCCCCCGTGTGGTCAACCTGCGCCACAAGCATTGGGATGACATGGAGACCGATGCCAGCGAGATGGTTTGGTCACTGTTCGGCTCGGCGGTGCACGGCATTCTTGAGCACGGCAAGAACGACAACCACATCGTAGAAGAGCGCATGCATGTCGAGTTCGACGGCTGGCACTTATCAGGGGCAATTGATCTTCAAGAGGTAGACAAAGATGGCATCCATATCAAAGACTATAAAGTCACTGGTGCATGGTCTGTACGCAACGAGAAGCAGGCATGGCACGACCAGCTTAATTGCTACGCTTGGTTGGTTGAAGTCGCCAAGAAGAAGACCGTCAAAAGTCTACAGATCGTGGCGATTATTCGTGACTGGTCTGCTCGGGAAGCAAGCCTCAAAGAAGACTACCCACAAGCCCCGATTGTCTCGGTCGATATCCCGCTTTGGGCCTTTGAAAAGCGTCAGGAGTTCATCGCTGACCGCCTTCACAAACACGCAGAGGCTTACTTTGAGTCTGGTGCTGGCGGCGAACTACCAGAGTGCACACCAGAAGATATGTGGGAAAAGCCCACGACCTATGCCGTCAAGAAGGTTGGCGGCGTCAGGGCCAAGTCAGTACACAAATCTGAGGAAGAAGCAAAGGCAGCTCTTCCTGCTAAAGACTACGTCATCGAAGTAAGACACGGTGAGCGTACACGCTGTAAGTCGTATTGTCAGGTAGCCGACTTCTGCGCCCAAAACCAACGCTACTTGGCAACTCAACCAAAGGACGAATCATGAAAAAGTTAATCGTTTCCATCGCTCTCATCGCCGCCACGGCATCAGCATTTGCAGCCTGCCCAGCAGGCACCCGCTACCAGTGCTTCAGCACCTTCGGCGGAAAAATGCAGTGCGGATGTAACTAAAACCAACAAGGGGGAACGCGTGGCAATACCGCCAGATACAGACGCTAGTACCCCACCACAACCATGAAGCACATTGCTCTTTTAACCATAGTCGTGTTTGGCCTCTATTTTGGGTGGCACTACCTCCCAGAAACAACCAAAGAGGAGGCACGAAAGTTCAAAGGAACACACCTGTTTAAGGTGATTTGCTTGGGCTTAATCATCTTGCTGGCTTTCATCCTGCAAGCAACATTTGGATCAGGAAAAATCTTTTAAGGAATCGACATGAAGAAACTCGCACTGCTACCCGTCATCGCCATCCTTGGCGCATGCACACAGATTGACACCGGCAACATCGGCGTGGAATCAACCCTTGGCCAAGTCAAGAAAGAAACCATGCCACCAGGTGTTTACTTCACCATGTTTAAGCGCGTGACAGAAGTCTCCGCCAAAGAGCTGCGCCTAGAGCTCAACGACATGAAGCCACAGACCAAAGACAAGATAACCTTGGCCGATCTGGATGTGGACATCTTCTACCAGATTGATCCCAGCAAAGCTTCAGAGATTATGACCAAGTGGCCCGGTGATGCGGTTGAACTCCGAGGCGAAGAAGGCGTGCGCCTTGGCAACAACTATGTCACCCGTCAGGCTCGTGAGGCCATCTACAACGCCATCTCCATGTACGGAAGCGACACGGTGCACACCGAGCGAGTGAACATCGCCGCTAAGGTGGTGGAGTCTTTGCAAAAGGACTTGGACGATTCGGCCGGTAAGGGCATGTTCTTCGTGCGTAGCGCCAATGTCCGCAACTTGGTGACCGACCCATCTCTCGAGCAGGCCATCAAAGATTCTGCCAACCGCAACTTTGAGATTGCAGCCAAGCTGAAAGAAGTTGAGCTGGCCAAAGCAGAAGCAGACCGCAAGCGCGTTGAAGCCCAAGGTGATGCAGACGCCATCCGACTGCGCGCACAGGCAATCCAAGCCCAAGGCGGCAAAGAGTATGTAGAACTTGAGGCAATCAAGAAGTGGGACGGCAAGTTGCCCACCACGATGCCCGGACAAACCACACCATTCATTCACGTTAAATAAGGAGAATCACATGCAAGTAGAAATCACACCATCAGAATTGGCTTTTTTGCGCGAGGCAGTGGACGAGAAGTACGCTAGCCTAATGAAGATCTTGGAATTCAAGAAGCCCGAACCAGTTTGGGAACCCGTTAAAGCCGCCGATATGCCCGACTTGTTTAAGAACATCGAGCAGATTGATATACCCGCCAAGAAGAAAGGCCGACCAGCCAAACCAAAAGCACCATGGGGTTACAAGAAGGACGGCACACCTAAGAAGCGCCCAGGCCGTGCACCCGGAGCATTCTGATGCTGATGCTCAAGCCTGAGACAGTAGAAAAGCTTGAGGAATCCGATGCCCGCATTGAGCGGGCAATCAAGGAGATCTCAGAATTTATCCGCAGAAAAATGGTAGAGGAATACCAGCGTGGATATGAAGATTGTTTAACAGAGGAAGCTAAGAAATGAGCGTACATAAAAAGCTGATGCAGGCGCGGGTCAAATTGAACTCGATGGACCTGAAGAAATCCGGCCACAACAAGTTTGCTGGCTATTACTACTTTGAGCTGGGCGATTTCTTGCCCGAAATCCAGAGCATCTTTAACGAGCTGGGTTTGTGCGGCGTGGTGTCATTCGAGCCCGATGTGGCAAAGCTTTGCATCACAGACATGGAAGATGGCACGGTCATTGTGATCACCAGCCCCATGTCTACGGCCGCGCTGAAAGGCTGCCACGAGGTGCAAAACTTGGGTGCGGTGCAGACATACTTGCGCCGATACCTGTGGGTTGCCGCCCTTGAGATCGTTGAGCACGACGCCATTGATTCCGCAGAGCCAGCCAAGCCCGTGGCAACGTTGCCAAAGCCTGAGCCCAAAGCAACAGGCAAAGCACCCACCAAGGTGGAAGGCCGTGAAGGACCATGGCAGATCGCCGTAGAAGTCAAGGCAGAGGATGACCTACCCAAGTGGATCAACATCGTCTTGGAGGCCACCCGCCTAGCCCTGCAGAACGCCCAGACACAGAAGGATGTGATGGATATATTCAAGGTCAACCGCAACATCTTTGACAAGCTGAAGGCCGAGGCGCCCGAGGATCACGCATCCTTGATGGCAGATTTCAAAACCAAGAAAGACGAAATGGGAGCACAGTAATGGCAACGCAATACCCTAACAGTGGACGCCTGTCCAACAACCGCTACAAAGACACGCCCAAGAAGCCCGATGTGGTGGGCGAGATCGTCATGCAACGCAGCGCCCTGAAAGAGCTGCTCAACGAGCACGACGGTGACGACATTGTGATCAAGCTGTCCGGCTGGAACATGGAAGGGCAGTACGGTCCATGGACACGCCTGTCGTGGAACAACTACAAACCCAAGACCGATGGCAACGTTGCCAAGGCCGAGCCGGCACCGCAGCAAAGATCCATCCCCGACGACGACTCCGACATTCCGTTCTAAGGGTTAACCATGAAGACAAGTCAATTTGAAGGCTGCAAGGTTGCGCTCAAGCAAGACCGCACGGGCTACATCCTGACTCTGTCCATCCACCCCAATGACGTGCCTGACGAGATCCTGCGCGATTTCGTAGGGGCCCGCTATCAGGTGGTAATGGTTCGCATAGATGGGGACGAGCGCCCCATGAACCGCGAGGCAGAGTTTCCTGATCCGGTCAAGATCGCTGGCATCCTGTGCAGAGACAAGGATTTCCAGCAGTTCTTGGTGGACATGGGGCAGGTCCTTGAGGCAAGCGAGAAAGAAACCATTGAGTGGATGAAGTCAGAGTTTGGAATCTCATCACGAACAGAACTAAGAACCAACGAACTAGCCCGAACAAAACTATTCAAGTACAACGAGGAATTCAAAACATGGCAACGAAACGATTAATCCCATACTCTGTGCACCTGCCAGAGGACATCTACGAGAAGCTGAAGAAGGCCGCCGGTGACCGCAAGGCTTCCGCCCTGGTGCGCGACGCCATCACCCTGATCGTGGACGGCGGAGACCAGTTCTCCAGCGGTTACAACAAGGGTGTGCGCGACTGTCAGAACGCAGTCAAGACAGACAAGGCCGCATCTGGAATCATCCTCAACGGTAGCAATGTCGGCGCGGCACTAGAGAACAAAATGGAAAAGCTCATCATCAAGGAGAAGGTCAATGGCAAGAAAAAAGGCAGAGGGCATTGAGTTGCTCAGACCGAAGCAGGACCCCGTGTCCATTCAAGAGATCACCTTGATGGACTGGTATGCCGGCTTTGCTTTGCTCGGCGCTTCACCCATGTCAACAGATAAGGAGACCGCCAAGGCGGCCTTCGATCTGGCAGAAGAGATGCTCAAAGAACGCGCAGTGAGGATCGAATGACACATGAAGAATACATTGACCTGTTCCACAAGGCGCAGGTAAATCTGGTGGCGTTCAAGCCTGTGTTTCATTGCAACGAAGAGTTGCGCCACATGGTGGAGATGGCGGTTGAAGCCGAGCGTGAGGCGTTTGCCGCTCATGCCGTTGACATTGCAAGGCGGGCGGTGAAAGCCGAGCGTGAGGCGTGTATTGTGGACATTCAAATGCACATACCAAGGTCAGGCAAAGACACGGCTGAATACAAAATGGCAATGCGAATGATTGAAAGAATCCGAGCAAGAGGTGAAGCATGATGTACCTTGAAACTGATAAGCCTCATTATTTTGTGTGGCCTGCATTAGCACTTAGTCTGTCCGATGAATTTTGGATAGGTATTGGATGGCTCAACTTTGAGTTTGGTTGGCGTGCTGGTGACGATGGATGGAACAATAAAGCAAGAGGTGAAGACAATGGTATTTAATCCAATGCCAGAATTTTTTGGTAACTGGTTGGAACAACTAAACCAAAAAACGACCAGTATTTATGACCAAGAAACAGTCACCAAAATGGTTGCTGAAGCAGTAAAAGCAGAGCGTGAGGCGTGTGCAAAGGCGTGTGAGCCACAAGAGGCGCATGATGACCCATTGACTGCGTGGAAGATTGCTCAAGCAATCCGAGCACGAGGTGAAGCATGACGCCAATCAAACGGCACATGAACAACGTTGCCGAGCTGGGTTGCATCCTGTGCCGGCATCTTGACTATGGCCGAACTCCGCCTGAGTTGCACCATCCCCGTGACGCCGCTGGCGGTGCGCAACGCGCATCAGATTGGCTGGTCATCCCACTCTGCCCCGAGCACCACCGCGGTAACAGCGGCCTTCATGGACTAGGCACCAAAGGTTTCTACACCCGCTATAAGATGGGTGAATGGGATCTTCTTGCCCTGACCATAGAAGCTCTTATGAAGGAGAACGCTTAGATATTAGCCCTCTCGCGCAGTGCCTTCAGGTTCACGCCCTCCAGCAAGCGCCTCTCAGCCTCGCGCAACTGTTTGATCTGACGCTGCTTCTCATCCTCATTCATGCGTTCTTCAGGCGCCTGGCTGATGGATGTCACGGCCTTGCGAATGTTGGTCAGCTGCTGGGCAATCTGGTTCACCGCAGGGGTCAGCGCATAGCGTGCACGCACATCTTCATCAGACAGGTAATCAGCAAGCTCTTGAGGGCTGCGGGTCTTCAGATCTGAGATGGTGGCGCCGACGCGGTCTGTGACCTCTTTCAGCGCATAGAAGTCCTTGCGCAAGGCAACCTCATACTCTTTGGACACAAAGGCGCTGGCGTTTGGAATCGTTGCCAAGGCATCTTGCAGACTCATAGATGGCCGTGGTGTGCCCGCCATATCAGCAAGGATCGGATTGGTAGCGTACAAGAACAAGCCACCGAACGAACCAAACATGCCGCGGATGAAATGGTCAGCCACGATTGGCGACACCATGTTGGTCGATCCAAGCACCTTAGCAAACTCAGATGTGCTGTCTTCAAACTGACGGCGCAACTCTTTCTGCTGCTGGAATGTGCCGACCAAAGGCTTCTGTTGGAAGAAGTCGTAGTTCATGATCGCTTCTGCCAAAGGCTTGACAGCCTGAGGCACCGGCGTTGGGCTGAAGATCGAGTTGGCCAACAACGATGCCATGGACGCACGGAACTTGGCGGGGTCCTCGTAGCCGTTGTCAGTCATCAGCAAGTATGTGTGCTCAGCCAATACCTTGGGCAGAGCAAAGATATCTGCACGCAATGGAACACCAAAGCCACCCATTCCTGGGATCATCAGCAGACGATCACGGGTAGGCGTAGGCTTGTTCAGGTAGTCTTCATCGTCACCATTCATCATGGCGTACAACACAGAAAAAGCCATGACCGCACCGGTGGTGGCTGCCAAGGTTTGGAATGCCGCCTTGCGCTCTGTAGGTGATGTGCCCACGCCGGTAAGGGTGCGGTAAGCCACATGCTGGGCGGCAAGATATGCGTTGAAGAACGGGATAACCTGACCAGCCAAAGCAAGCATCTGACTGTTACCACGGCGACGCACGTTGAAGATCTCAAACGCTTTTTCGATAGCCTCTGCGCGGCTCAGCCCCTGCGCCAGCGCGGCCTCGTAGGTGGCCTGACGCACAGCGTTATCAGCGGCCATAGCCCAGTTGCCAAGACGACGCTTGACACCGGCCCACAAGCCCTTCTCTTCCTTCAAGCCCGCAGCAATCTCGGCGTCAGCACGGATGATGGCGGACGTGAAGTCACGCACACCCACTGCACCAACATTCTTGAGCTCCTCATGCGCCTTGCTTGTGCCACGCAGGGTTTTGTAAAACTCTTTGATCGCACGCACAGGAATGCTCAAGGCATAGGGCGGCTTCAAGCCCGATGTAAACATTGCCGCAAACGAATCCTGAGGGACCTGAGCAATCGAGAACAGGGGATATAGAACCACCGATTGACGCAAGATGTCAGCAAACTTACTGAAGAACTTGACCGTAGGAATGGACACCGATTCAAGCCCGCGGAATGCAGACACGAACATGGGGTCCTGCATGCTGAAGTAGACCTGCTTGCCATCTTCCCAGACGCGCACAACGTTCTCTCCGTCCTTCGGATCTTGCACGCGGTCAGCCAATCCCATCTGCTGAGCCGTGGTGGCCAAGGCCAAGCCCGAACGGTTGCGCACACCGCGGTTGATGGCGTACTGTGTCCAGCGCACCATGTTGTCAAAGATGTCGTTAACAGGTTTGGAAGATCCTTTCAGGCGCCTGTCTGCCTGCACAGCCAATGAGCGCAAGAACTCCTTCGGTCCTTTGCCTTCTTCGATCTGATCCTCACGGAAGAACGGCACATAGTCTGCAACGCTCATCAGCATCTCTGCTTCTTCCGCGGTGTACAGGCCGCTCTCAACCATGCGATCCAGCGCATTCTGACGGATGCCATTCCAAATCTTGGTGACATCCTTCAAGTCTGGGTGCATGTCGTACAGCTTCAAACCCGCCTGCAAAGCCTCGGGCGACATATTGGTTGTCACCTTCTTCTTCTTGAGCAAGTTGTTGGCCTTGTCATTCAGCGCGCTGGCAGCAACAGCACGGCCCGCCGCACGGTCTTGCTTGGCCTGCTCCTTCATCGCTGCGACCTGCATATCAATCTGGTCGTTGAAGCGGTTCAAGTCCTGTGTGCGACGCGCCTCAAAGGCTGTATGCGCCAACAGTTCGACCTCAGGTTTGGTCAGGCCATTCTTCTCAGCAATCTCATCCAGCTTCTTGGACAGGTTGATGATGTTGTTGTCGTCCTTGACGCCGACCCACTTGTGCAGTTCGTTGTCGTAACGGATGTTGCCTTCCATGAGGAACAGGTTGGACACCGCATCAGAGTGCGCGGTCTGGCTCAAGCTGGTGTTAAGCAGCATGCCAATCTTCTGCTCTTGCCCCACCATGGAGTTCATGATCTCGCGACGGATCTGATTGTTCAGACCGGCATCACTGCTGAACGCCCATGTTTCCACTTGGTCGGCAAAGCGACGGAACGAACCATAAGCCTCCTCGCGGGTGGCCTGCGGGTTGTCACGGTAGTTCTTCCAAGACTGGCTCACCTTGTCTGCGTAGCCGGGCTCAGGCTCGGCAACAATACGGCCAATGCCAGCAAGCATCTCCATGGAATCAGCGCCAAGCTGTGTAGGCGTGGGTGCAGAAGCCTTAAACAAACTTTCTTGTATGGCCGCAGCTTTTGGATCTCTTTTAAGAACTTTATCGCTTCCAGCCTTAGCTTGATCAAACCCAAATCTCTTGTAGAAAGACGCAAGATCTGCAGCCTTCATGGTGCCACCCATAATTGGCGTTGGCTCCAAATACAAGGTAGTACCTGTTATGTCTGCGAGATCAACTAAGTCTTGCATTGCATTTTTTGCAAGACCTTTTTTGCGCTGCTTGGGATCAACAATCAAAGCCTGAACAATTGAATCCTCAGTTTCACCGTAACCGGCCTCAACTTGACCGCGTTGGTTTTCATAAAGAATACTGTTTGATCCAAGCGCAATCTTTACACCATCCTTAACATAGGTTACGTATTCATTGCCGTCATTGTCTTTGTGAGTATCTTTGCCGCCCCTCTCTAGGCGCTCATATCCAAGGGCTGGCAACCCTTTGTAAATGCTGGTTGGCTTCTCTGTTAAGTCTGCCACGGAACTCTTACGTACAGCAAGATCGTCCTCAAGCATTTGCTGCACACGCTTGGAGAACAGGCTCTGCTGCTTCAACTGCGTGGTTGGCGGCTTGGCTTTGCCGATGGCGTAGCCCAGCTTCTGCATCTCACCTTTGATGACTTCGACATCCACATCCAAGATGGAATCTGTAGTGCGCACCAACTTTTCCATGGCGGTCTCGAATGGCTTGGCGATGCCGAGCAGTTCACGCACCAATGAAACCAGCTTGTTGAATGCTGTTTGCTTAGGACCAACATTGATCTTTGACAAGTACTCTTGGAAGTCACGATCAGTCAAGCCCCAAGTCATCAGCTCGTCCGCAGACTCCAGTGCATTGTTTCTGCGTTCGTAGTACTTCTGCAAGACAGGCGGCAATGTGCCAGCCTTGGCGTCTTTGTTGTATTGAGCTACAACCTGCTTGTACAAGTCGTTCAGATCTTTGATGGCAGGATGATCCTTTGGCAACCAACGGGTAGCAGTGCGGGTGGCAACGTGCAACAGTTCATGCTGGATCGTGCCGTAGCTCATACCAGATGGATAGCCATTCTGGTTTTGATACACAGGCTCGCCATTCAACTGCACAAAAACATTTGTGCCCTCATCAGAGAACAAGAAGGTTGTGATGCCTTCTGCGTTTCTCATCTTCACATTACGTGAGTTGCCACTTTGCAGGTCAAACTGCATCTCAACGCCCTGAGCTTTCAAGGCTTTGATCATGTCCGCAACCTTCTGCGCCACCAGCTTGTTGAATCTGTTAGGTGCGTTGTTGATCGACCACTGAACCAGCTGATCAAAGTTCTTGCCGGTCAGCTCTTTCTCAATCTTGGCGCCTTCGGCAGTACCAAATGTGCCGCCCTTTTCTTTTTGCTGGCGCAGCTCTTCCATCACCGGTGGCGCGCCGGCAACACGGCCTTCTTGCGCCGCAATCTCAGTGTCAATCTGGTTGCGCACTTCACCCTGATACTGGGCGGGCGTAGCATTAGCAGGCATCTGCATAGCCACGCGCTCCATCACCGCATCAGTGTCAATGCCACGCGATTGAGCATCGGCAATCAAATCACCCAACGCCATGGGCTCAGTGCCACGCTGTTCTGCGGCAGCCTGCTGGGCACGGTAGTTCAACTCGGCACGACGCTCGGGCTCATTGATGATCTGCTGCAGGGTGTTTCGATCTTCTTCCAACATGCGCAAGGCATTTGCTTCATCTTCCGAACGAGTGTCGCCCGATGACAGCTTGTCATATATGTGCTGCACCGCGGCAGCCTCATCCACGCCAGGCGTACCAATCCTCAGCTTCTCTGGTAAAAACTCATTCAAAGAGCCATCAGCCACCAACGATGACAAGCTGCGGGCTTGACCTGTTGGGTCTACCAACTTCTTGTACTTATCAACCTTCTTGGCCGTGTCAGCGTCGCGTGAACGGTACTTGTTGCCAACCTCTGGCGCCACTTCCAAGACATCTTGATAAGACATCGCGCCCTTGAGGCGGTTGAACAGATCGGTGCCGCCCTTCTTGGCTTCTGCAATCTTCTTCTCAATATCAGCCAAATCCTGCTTGGCAGCCTTGACGGTCTCAAAATCTTCAGGAGACATGGGCACCTGCTTAGGTGGCGCCTTGGGCTTGAATGTTGGACCCTCTGGGATCTCGGGCGTCAGTTCTGCCAATGGATCGGCAACCTTTGGCTCAGGCGCTGGCGCAGTTTCTTGCGTGACGCCCATCTGCTGCAACGCACGGTTGCGCATAATCTGATCTTGGAAAGGATCGGTGCTGAACTGGGTGCGCTCAATCTCTTTGATCTGCGCTTTACGCTCAGCCTCAAGACGCTTTTGCTCTTCGGCCCTGTCGGCGCGGGAAGCGGCAATCAGTTCTGCGTTGATGTCGGGTGCACCAGCAAAGCCCGGCATGCCACGCACAGCCTCCTGTGCAGCCTGCTCTTCCGCCATACGGCCTGCTTCAATACCAGCCAAGCGGTCTTGCTCTGCCTGTTCGGCCTCTGCACGCAATCCTGCCGCACGCTCGGCATCAAAGCCAACAGGGGCGCTTGGCAACGTTGCCAATGGTTGTTGCTCCGGCGCAACAGCAGGTTCCCTTGCAGGCGCTTTCGGCTCACCGGTGTCCACGGTTCTGGCGCGACGACCCAGTGTCATATCAACGATCAAGCTGGTCAACGCACCAACGCCCGCACCATACGCACCTTCTTCACCGGCGCCAACCAAGATCTCTTGCTCAGGCTTGTAGATGCCCTTGGCAATCAGGTTTTGAGCGACCTTCTGTGCCGCCTCGGTCAAGCCTTCAACACCGCCGCGCGCGGCAGCAGTGACCAACAGGTTCTTGAATGGAGCAATGTTTGGAGCAAGGATGTCCAGCAGACCAGTAGGTGCACCATACAAGGTGGCAGTGCTACGCTGTTCTTTGGTTGCGCCTTCGGCCTCAGCACCTTGACGTGCTTCACCAGCGCCAGCAGACACACCCAAGGCACCAGCGCCAACGCGACCAGCTAAGCCCATAGGCCCAAGCACAAAGAATGGAGCAGTAGAACCAACACCGGCGGCCAACTTGCTCGAGACCGATTCGCCCACCTCTTCACTAGATGGCGCTAAGTATTCTTTGGCAGGCTTGGCAAGACCGGCAATACCCTTGCGGGCAGACTCTTCGTACTCATCTGGCAGCAGCGCAGACGCACCAATCGCAGAAGTCTCAAGTAGACCGACGGCGCCACGGCCAACAGCCTTGGGCACATCTTTCAGATAGTCCTTGAACTTTGGCTCAGGCTTCTTCTCTTTAAGGATGTCATTCTGAATTGCGCTGACGATGTCTTCCCGAGACATGTCATCTGGGAATCTAACTTGGCCAACGCCAGGCACATTAACAATTGGCATGACAATCCTTATCTTAGGCTTCTTGTCTTGGGATCATAATTTAGAACAGATTGCGTCCCTGCGCTATTGTCATCAAATTCGTAGCCCGGCACAACAAGCTGCATGTGCTTGCGGTACACGGGGTTCATGCGCAACTTACTCAAGGCTTTAGCGCGTTCGTCAGCGTAAATAGCTGAACGTTGCTCATCAGACATTGGGTTGAGCAGATCTTTGCTTGCGGCCTTGATACGAGCTTCAGCAATCATGCGCGAATCGTTTTCGGCTTGCGTTTCATAACGACGGATAGCCTCGGCAGATTTGGTTTCCAAACTGGCAAGAGCTTTAGCTTGAGCAGTGCCACGCTGACCCTGAATCTGAGCGCGACGGATGTCAGCAAGATCTTGGTATTTCTTGAGTGCAATCTCTCCAGAAAGCAAACCACGCTCATCAGCACCACGCAATTGAGCAGCTTGCTGGTAAGTCTTCACTCCTTGCAAAGCACCCTGACCGATATTGGCCGCGGCAAATGGCGATGTGCCACCCATCATGCCAAGACCGGCGGACAACAAAGACATATAGTTGTCAATGTCACGCTGTTTGCCAATGTCGCTACGGAACTTATCCAAGATAGAACGGATGCCGCCTTCTTCTTTTGGCATCTCTTTTTCTTGATCTAGCTCGGGAGGCGTCAGTGTTGCTGGGCTTGAGCCTGGGCCGCCAAGATCAATCCCGCTAAGAAGTTCGGCTTCTTCCATGCCCTGTTTTGTAGGGCCTTGTGTGCGCTTATAAGACTGACCAGCAGTGTTGCTTGCTGTTACAGGCATACGCGTTTGCGCCGAGGTCGTTGGCAACGTTGCCACGCCAGTTTTCTTTTCAGATGGTTGAGCAGCATTCATAATCGCCGCGGCAAAACCAGTGTCGCTACCAATGTCGGCAGTCAATTGTTCACGCTGTTCTGGAGACATGCTTTGCAACTGGTTGGCCGCACCATAAGACATGGCGCCACCAAGCGCACCAATACCCGCAAGAGGACCGGCACCACCGCCCGATGGAGAAAGGAATTTCATCAGGCGTTGACCATAAGTCAAATTGTTTGCGGCAGAAGGAGCTGCTGCGGGAGCTGCGGGAGCTACGGGAGCTGCAGGAGCGGCAGGCGCACGGCTAAACGCATCGCGCGCACCTTCCATCTTGATCCGACGGCGCATGGTCTCTTTGATTTCTTCTGGTGTCATGTTGGCAAAGTCAACAAGACCAGTATTCTGGAAGCGAGCAATACCGCCTTCACGCATGTTGGCCACATAGTTGCGCGTCTCACGGGGCAACTTGTCAATGCCAGCACCAGATTTCAACCAGTTGTCGGTGTTGCCCGGCCCCCAGTTGTAAGCAATCGCAGCAACCTTGGGGTCACCATAGCGCTCCAACATCTTGGTGTAGTACTCACGACCAACGCGAGCCAAGTCCTCCACATCGCCTTCTCTGGCGGGACGGATACCAAAACCTGGATCGCGGGAAGTGCCTGGCATTACCTGCATGCGGCCTTGCGCACCAGCAGGAGATGTCAGTAAGTTGCCATACTTATCGTAGTCACGGCCACCGCTTTCCTTCTGCTCGATCATCTTGAGCAACGACTCCAGACCTGCTGGGCCCGTCACAGATGTGCGCTCACGGGTAACGCCGCGGGCAGGCTCGCCACCCTCTTGGGTGGAAACAGACTCACGGGCAGTAGTGGCCATTAGACCATCAATGTCACCTTCTTGTGCAGAGGCCGCCTCTTGTTTGTACATGTCACCCAAGATGGCATTGACATAATCTGCGTCTTCGTCATCCTCATCAGCCAACAGATACTCTGCCATCTGTGATGCGCTCATTGTCTCGCCGCCACCAGCAAAAGCCACGATGCCACCACCGGCCATGCCCTGCTCAGGCAAACCGCTTGGCAACGTTGCCACACCCTGCTCGGCCTGACCCATAACCTGCTGAGCCAAAGGAGGCTGTTGCACCATGGCCTGAGCCTGCGCGGGAGCAGTCTGAATGCGAGCCATCTTCTGGTTCAGGTCATTCAACAAGGGAATGCCGACATATGAAGGCACAGAACCAGTCTGAACACTCTTGACCAGATGGGCTTGGATGGATTTGATCTGCTCCGGCGTGACGGCCTTCTCGGCCATTCTGTAAACATCAGAAGCAATACGCTGTTGGATGCTCATGGCAATTCCTTAATTTTGGCGGTTCATTGTGTTGTACAGGCCCAAACCAGCAATGCCAGCGGTACCTAAGCCTGCCATTTGAGATGTCAAACTTGGCGCAGCCTGATAGCCCTGAACCGTCTGCGTCTGCAAAGGCAAGCCACGCAACATGGAGTTCATAAACGCCAACTGCTGTTGTGGGTACTGCTGAGCCGTAGCGTAATTCTGAATGGCTTGGTTGATCTTGTTCTGTTCCAGCGCCTGCTGTTGCGCACCGGTCTGCTGTTGCAAACCATAGATGCCTTGCTGCGCTTGCAGCGCTTGACCGCCCAAACCAGCGAGCTGATTGGCGCCTTGCATAGCCTGACCAATTGCAGCCTGCTGAGCAGACAAACCTTGTCCGTACATGCCGGCACCAGCCTGAAGGCCCTGCAGCCCCAAGTTTGTACCGTACTGCTGAGCTTGTTGTGCGGCTTGGAATGCGTTCTGCGAGCCTTGGGCTTGAATGGCGCCAAGCTGTGTGGCCAAGTTACGCTCACGTTCAGCACGCATCAAAGCATCACGGCTACCGCCGAAAGCACCACGGCCGACGGCTTCAGCTTGTTGTTGCTGACCGGCAATGTTGGATGCGCGACGAGCCTCTGCCTGCTGGACATCCACAACATTCTGCATGTAGGGAGACATGTAGGATGCAATCGCATTTGGATCTGTTGCCATGCGAGCGTACTCAGCACCCAAACCGGCAGCCTGACGACCCATGCCCTGCAGTCCGCGAGCCTGCATTCCCACATCAGCGGCACCCAATATGCCCGCACCGGTGATATCAGATGCTTCACCATACTGACCTGGCAGCTGCATGCCTGCAATCCCTTGCATAGCCTGCTGTTGCATCGGGCTGAAACCAGCCAGATAGTCATTCATGTTCTCGCTATACGGCTTGTATGGCTTGATACCGGTGATCTCAGTGTTGTACATGGGATTACCGGCAGCGTCTGTGCCAATCTGAGTGGTGCCTTGCTTGGTGTTAAACAGCTGTTGCTGGGTAGCACCGAGCATCGTCTCTACATACGGACGTGCATATTCAGGGATGTTGGTATTCGTTACCGTTGATTGTGTAGCGCCGCCGCCACCGCCTCCGCCTCCGTCCATAGGACCTCCTAAATCTTGGTCTCAACGACCATGTAACGTTCTTTGAAGCCTAGCTTGCCAAGCATGCGAACCACTGCCGCGCGCCCAGCTGCTTGAATCTTCGTAGCGCCCATGCCTTGAAGCAGTGCTTTAAGCTGCCCTAAGGTATCGGCGTTACAAATTGTCTTGCCGCCCGTGCTTGTAACGAACGCAATACGATCATTCGGGTAATTGATGAAAGAGACAGTCATTGCTCCATGCAACTTGTTCTCCTCATCCGTGGCCACAAACAGCACCCACGCACCCATTGCCAAATACATTCTGATCTGGTCCAGAGTGTAGTCTCCACCGCCGTGCTTATGAGCCTCTGCGATGTAGCCTTCAACCAACCCCCAAGACTGGGCGATGTAGTTGACATCTACCGGACGGACCGTGATCTTCATGCTGGCATATATCTCTTTGGATTGATCTGACGACCCTGCGCCTTACGCCCCGTGCGGGCAGTGCGCACCTTATCCATCATCTTGTATAACTGACGCGCGCCGGCATCAGTGGAACCGTTGCCAAGATGTGACACCACATCAGCAGGCACAACAAACTCACCATCAGCAAGACGAGCAGGCCGCTTGTTGGAAATGGTTGCAGGGATGGAATCAGACATCCCATCACCTGGGCCCTTCAGCATACGGCCGCCGTCAGAATACTTTCCCAAGCTGGAGATACCACCTCCACCAGCATAGTTCATCAAGCCACTGATGCCGCCGCCTTCGGCCAACATCTGACCATTCATGCGGTTCACGCCAGTATCAGCAGTACCCTGCACCACGTTCTCGCTTACAGGCGTCTGCCATGGAGTGGCGTATGAGTGGCCCGTAATGTCAGCTTGTGGATAACCTGTGTTCATTCCAATCGCATTCTCTCTAGACATCTGCTCAACCGTACCGCCGGCGGCGTATTGAGCGCGATACAAAGGAGAGGGGGGAGAAACTTCAACAGGCTGATAGGTTGATGGGTTGTATGTGAATCGGCTAAGAGGACCGTTATATTCTTCAGCTTCAGGCACGCCGTAACGGTTTCTATCCGAAATCATGCTTGCGCCCAACAAACCAGCACCACCGAGAGCGGCCTGACCAGCAGGTGTGGCTGGCATAAGAGCGGCAATTCCGCTACGAGCAGGAGCAGAATACGCCGACATGGTTGCAGGGCTTGCGCCAACTCCGCCAAGGTCCAAACCAGATTGCAATAAACCTTGATTAGTTAGAGCCTGTTGTTGCGCAGCAAGGGCTGGCTGAGTTGACATAATGTTTGCAGCAGCAGTATTAGTACCTGCCGCACCAGCGCCAGCACTAGCAGCCTCAGCTCCACCGGCGGCGGCCGCAGCCTCAGGCATCAAAGCAGCGCCACCAGCACCTAAAGCGCCACCCATCAGAGCACCCTTTAACGGATCTCCACCTTGTAATGCAGAAGCGCCGCCACCAAGAACGGCCCCCATTAATGCGGCTTCGCCTACTCCACCACCTGCCATGGCATTCTCCTAGAAATATAGCTAAATCGTATCATGTCAAGAGCGATGACACAAATGTTAAGGTAGCCACGACCGACGGAATTGCGGGCATGGGAAAGGGGGATGTTTGCGCAACGGTGGCATCAAAAGTAACAGCCGTGTTACTTGAAGCGGCCCACATTTCAACAGTGTCACCGGCTTGTAGCTCAACATAAAAATTAGCTGCTGCAATAACAAATCCGGGCGTTCCGCCGTGAGACGAAATAACATCAAACTTACTGCCGGTACCGAGCACGTCAACGTTATTCACCCGCAGCCAAATCCAAGCAGAGTGAATCTGGCTATCCGTGTTCTTTAACTGCACGCTGAATTGGTAGTTGTAGATGCCCGCTTGGTTTACCTCAATGCCGTCGGTGCCGTCGTTGGTCGCGCCGTTGATGTAGTCCGTCTGGTCAAACGTTATCTGCGTAGCCGTGTTAACTGTGAATGAAACATCAGTTGTGCGTTGAATAGCAGCGTACACGTTGTTAATGTACTTACCGCCTTCGGGAGCCAACACAGCAGCCAGCCCGTTGCTGAGTTGGTTGAAAAACAAACGAAGCACGTTGGTGAGGTCATCACCATATCGTTGGCTGTACTCCACCGGTGCCGCAGGCAAGCGCGGCGGTGAGACTGTTTGCAGTTGATTGCGTGCTGTTGTAGCCATCAGCGACGTCCATCTGGGCGCACATCAATGCGCGGTGTACCTAGCTGCCACGCGACGCCAAGGTCATTAGAGCTGATTTTGAAAGCCATCTGACGGCCACGGATGCGCACATAGGCATACTCGGTGAACTGCTGTACGTTGTATGTACGCTGACCAATGTAATTGTTGCCACTTGTGACCGTGGGGCTATCAGATGTGCCGTAGTTTGAACCAGGGTTCTGGCGCGGGCGAACAGTGAAATCCAAAGAAGGGCTTGCAGAGTTAGACCCGTCAAAGGTCACATCAGGAATGATGCGCCACACAATACCAAAATTGTGTCCATCACCAATATCAAAGTCAGAGGATTGGCAGTAAGCCTCGATAGGCGAAGCAGGTGTTGTGGTGCCATCGTCGTTGCCTGTCTCATGGTAAATCAACTGCCCGTTGTAACCGGCGGCCACGGGAACAGTGCGCAGTGGGCTATCAAGCCAAGCAGTGCGTGCCATCGTGCCGTAATACCAAGTGCGTTCAAGGTGATTGAACACCACATACTTGTCGATTGTGTTGCTGTTGGCCGAGCAGTAGAACCACCAAATCTCGTTGTAACCTTCGTTGGTGCTAGAGAAGAATTGGTAGGACTGAAGCATGTTGATGTCTTGGAAGACATACTGGCGCAGTGTGCATGGCAACGTTTCCACGCGACCAGAGTACATATAGAACTTGTCGGTGCCCATCCAATATGTGACGTTGTTCGCCACAGACACAACGTTCGGTCCAGCAATAGACAAGTTGTCGCCCATGATTTGGAAGCCCCAAACGTATGGTGGGCCAAGGTACTGCATGGAGTACAAGGCCGCATCAGTCCACACCAAAATCTCTTGACGGGTCTGTTGGGCGGCAACAATTTCTGAGCCGCGGCTCAGCCTGTAGTCACCTGCTTGGTTGGTAGCAGATGGCGTCCATGTGTAGTATTCCTCTTGTTGCGACCAACGAATAAGCAACGGGTCTTGAGTTGCGGAAAACAACGCACCGGATGGGTCATTTGTACCAAAGCAGATTACAAACCGCGATGAGTCTGAAACCATAATGAGGTTGACAACAGAAGGCGTCGTGCCATCCATTACCTGACCATTCACCGTATCCCCTGCCTTCATGATGACACCACGATCAAACACGTTAGGGTTAGCGTTCACCGCCCAGTAATACATGGGGCCGCCACGGGGGTTGAAAATCAAATCTTCGCCGTAGTTTGATTGGCTCCAAATACGCAGCTGAATACCAACGCCAGTAGCAGCAGCAAGGCCCCAGCCTGTCCAAGTAGAAGCAACTTGAGTGACAGTAGCGCCGGAAGTGTGAGCTGCGGCGGTTGTGCCATTTGCCCCGCGTACGCACCCGGTCAATGTGTTTGTTGACTTTCCAGAGTATGTAATGGACTCGGTGTCAATCACAATCGTACCCGACGATGTAAAAGATGCGGCCGATGTCAATGTGATAGATGTGGCGCTAGAGTTGATTGAACCGTTCAATGTGGTTGTAACAGAACCCGACGTAGTGCCGCCCCAAGTACCCGCACCCCAACCAGTGGCAACGGTGTATGTATCAAGACCAGTGGTGATCTGGTATGTAAGAGTTGCAGTGCCCGCAGTGCTGCTGGATGTAGCAGGAGCGCTAACGCTGATGTTGTATTGGTTGCCGTTCAAATATGTGATCTGAAACTCACGGTTGAGTGCTGTATCGGGAATGCCGTTAACAGCACCGCTTACACCAGAGATCATCACAAAGTCGCCCGTCTGTGCGCCGTGGCCGGGGTCGTTAACCGTCACAGTTGTGGAAGCGTTTACAGTCGTGAACGCAGTGCCAGCCGAGGTTGTGTTTGAATCACGAATTGGCGTGATGTCATAGAAGTAACCATTAGGGCCGTTTTGGATGTAGAACTTTAAGTTCGTACCCATGCCCAAATAGTTGTTGCCCGCCAATGAGTTCCAATTCCACATCGAACGACATACACCCCAGTATGCGCCCGCCGGTGGAGCGGCAGAGCTTTCGGTTCCGCTGGCTACCAAAGTTCCAATCGGTGCCGTTGGGTAATACGTGCCGGTATCAAGAATCCATCCGCCCAACTTCTCAGGAAAACCCGAACGAAAGCGAATCTTGTCGCACTCGAACCAACCACCTTCGTTGGCGAGCGTCGTACCCTCTCGGTTGACACCTGGTCTGAATTGCAATTTTTGTAACGGCATGGCTATATTTTCCTACTTAGGCGCGGCACTGTCCATAGCAAGCATCGTACAACTCTTGGCGCTTTTCGTAGCCTATCAATCCGCCGTTGATTACTTTGGTCATGCCTTTGATGTCGCCTCCGTCAGCAAACTTGTTTAAGTTGTTTGTCTTCCAAAACCATCCTGCTGATCGAGCTGCTGGCAACGTTTCCAGCAGGAGGTCTGGATTGCCAACCAAATCAAGTCCGAGGTCTGCCCCACATCGGGTGTAGTTGTCCTTGCCGGTCAACTGCTTCAGACCCCTGCCAATATACTTTGCGGCATCACCAGACTCGGCGGGACCGTTGCCCATACGGTTGCTGTATGTAAGCAGGGCGATCTGCTCCGGCTTGCCGGCTATGGATTCTGCAAGCTTGGTGGGAATGTTTGCACCCTTGGCGTCTTTCTTTGCTCTGGTCTTGCCTGGCCTGTTCGGGTCCGGCTCCTGCACAGCAAACCGATGTGGCCAGCACGCAGCCAAAGTGGTAGCCCGATAGTTCAAGTTCTCCTTGAGCATGGTGTAGCCGGCTGATTCGTGGGATGTTTGAGACAAAAACCCAGCTATGCGTTCAGGGGTGTCGATCTTAAACTCTTCGCATGTTGCCACCACAGCATCAATCCAGTTCTCAGGATTCTTGATCTTGGCGGCGCGAAGATTTGCCATGGTAGGTATCATTTTTTCTGATCCTTTGCGCGTGAACCTTGGCTCGAACCCAACAAGAACGCAAACATGCCTGTCACCATGGTGCCGAAAATCGCGCCTTGGGCAACGTCAGCAAAGCGTTGGTTTGCCTCTGGGATGGGCAACCAGATCATGCAAGGGATGATGATTGAGGAGAACATCGACCACCAGCCGATGAAGAAATATATGAAACGGCGCACCAGAGGATCATCAGACTCCATGGCTTTCATTTGCATATCTGTTGCGCGCTGGCGCGACTTCTCGTCCAGCTCTGCCATGAACTCCTCATGCTTCATAGCCTCGGCCGACAGCTTGGCGTTGTAATCAGGGGTTGCCTCACCCTCAGGCTTGAGCTCAATACCCAGCTTCTGCTGCACGGCGTCCACACCTTTTTCGATGACTTGGTCAGCGACCTTGTGCATCCCGTTGTTGATGAGGTTGGCAACGATGCCAGCGACGATTGGAAGCATCTCAGACTCCTAGAGCAATAGCGAACAACAAAACGCCGGACGACCCAACGGCCACGGCAGCATAGAACAAAGGCATAGACACCGCAAGGATTGCGGCAGTGGACAGCACCAAACCCAATTGCATCAGCATGGCCGAGTATGTGTAATACGGAGCCTTAGCACTTAAGACTTTTTGATTCGCTTCAAGGGCAACAGCGCGCGCCTTGATCTCCTCCATATCGGCCCTCATGCGATCCGAATCAGATTGGCGTCCAGCAACCTCATAGATCACCGACCGCACATTCTTAGCCTGGTACCAAGCCCACTGGTTGTTGGCGGCAATGATGTCCTTCATAATCCGACCAGAGTTGCCATCCTTGAAGAAGCTGTTGATGGCCACCAAAGCAGCAAGGATGATCAGCAACACCGCGGCACGGCGCTTGATGATGATCTCAAGCTCACTCCTCGTCATCGGCTTTTTTTCTTCGGTCATTTTTCTTTTCCTTATCAAGTTGTTCCATCCGTTGCAGGATAGCTTTTGTTTCGCGTAACTGTTTGTCCACATGGGCCGCCACAACCAAAGTAAAAGCCAGTATTGCAATCAGCAAAGTGACAATTGCAACCCATAGCCAGAACTCCTTCATAGAACGGAAAACAGTGCCGTCATCCACAGGATTGCCACGGCCACCACCACTGCGTATCCCAGCTTTGCCGCCAGAAGTTGTTGTTGGTACTCGCGTTGCCATCTTGCGTCAATTTCCTGTTTGCGTTTCAACGCCCTATCGAACTCGCGCTCTTCCAAGATCTGGTCATACATCTTCAAGAACCGTGTGTAGATCGACTGCAACCCAATTTCCTTGGGCGTGTAGATCATGGTCTCTCGAATCTGTACTGTCATCTGTTCAAGCTGCATTTCGATCTGAATCCTGTCTAGCGCGGCACCTTCAATGTCGGTTGTGGTTTTCGATTCTTCTTCAAGGTCGTGACAGTATTCTTGCAACTGCCTGCGTATCTCAAAGAAGGTCTTGAGCTGTTCGCAAATCTGGTGAATGGCTTGGGTCTGGTACTCCTCGTAACTCAGTTGCTCAACAGGCTTTGGTTTGTAGCTGATGCGGCTTGAGACTTTTGGCTGAACACTTTTCTGAACATCAGTCTTGTGAACAGCCGGTTTCGGTGCCACTCCAAATAGGCCCTTGATCCAATCCCACAGACCGGCGATCTCCGAATAGATAGCTTTTCCGTCTGCCACAGCCTTTTCAATTGCTGCTTTCGTCTTCGATATTTCAGCTTTACCTTGAGACAGCATCTCGCACCCACTGCGGATTGCCGCAACGGTAGCTTGTGCTGCCATGAGTAAGCTGAAGGGGTCCACATCTTATTCAGACTGCTGCGGTTCTGGAAGAAGCACTTTTTTACCGCACTGTTCACAGGTCTTCACGGCTGTGTCTTCGTTATCGGGGATGGGGTAGTTGCATCCTTGTTCTGGGCAGTTGGACATGTTTGCTCCTTAGTTTGTCAGGATGTAGATAACGCAAGTTGCCGTAAGCGAGCTTGGCGATAAGTTTGAAAAGCCTTGCTTGTTAAACCAATACGCAAATATGTATGGAGGGCTGTAGTGTTGGCCGCCACTGCCTTGGGTGTTGATATAGCACTGCTCGCCATAAGCCCCCATACCCCCCATAGTGATTTGAGTGGAAGAAGATTGAGCGTTCAACATGCCTGAAAACCCACCAATAATGGCAGAGCCGGTGAAGTAGCTTGGGTACGCACCGCTGTAAGCCCAATAAATCTGAACTATATAGGAGTAGTAATCTGCATTAATAGTACACAGCGTATTGTTCCACGACCCATAACCAATAGTGAAAGTTGATGCTGCGTGCTGACGCCATACCAACGCGCCAGATACCGAGCCTGAACTTGTGGCGTACGTTGCCGAAGTAGCAGAAGTAGCTGTTGAGGCCGAACCAGCGCTTGTAGCGTAGTTGACGGATTGACTGCCAATGTTGCTGGTTGTGATGAACGAACCGCCCGAGGCAGGCGAAGTAGCTGTGGCAGCGTTGCCACCAATGCTCAACGCAGAAGCTGTTCCGGTAATGTTAGTGCCCACTAACGCAGTTGGTGTGCCAAGCGCAGGCGTTACCAAGGTTGGACTGTTAGACAAAACAACGTTGCCGGTGCCGGTAGAAGTCGTAACCCCGGTGCCGCCGTTTGCCACGGGCAATGTGCCTGTAACACCGGTAGTCAAAGGCAGTCCAGTAGCGTTTGTTAGCACACCAGCAGAGGGCGTACCCAAAGATGGGGTCGTAAACGAGGGCGAGGTTAGATGTGTGTTTTGCTGGGCAACGTTTGTTCCCTCGCTCCACACCGTCATGGTTTTGCCAGCAGGGATGGCCACACCAGTGCCTGCGGCAGTTGTATTGCCTGTGACGGTCGAGTTGTAGATCGTAGCAACGTAGGACGACGCATTGTAAAAAACGTATGCCTTAGAAGACGCTGGAATAAACACAGAGAAGTTGGCTGTTGTAGTCGTGGTCAACGCAATCATGGCGTTGCGAGACTGATCTTCCAACCCGTCCACGGCTGTCAGCGCTTGGCTTGAGCTTGTGATTGACACAGAGGTGTAGCCCGCCACCGCGTCCACCAGCAGGGTGCCCAAGTTGTTGTTTGTGGTTTCGCCCCAGATACCGGCTTGTTCACCGGTGCCGATCATTTCGAGACGTAGGGCGTTGTTATAGGAACTAGGCATTTTGCATCCTTAAGGTTTGGTCTTGATGACACTCCAGTTGGTGGTCTGGGCGTCGTTAATGGTCTGCCAGCCGGGGGTCTGGGCGTCGTTTATATTTTGCCAGTTTGCAGTCTGGCTGTCATTAATCACGTTCCACAAATACGCACCAAGGAAGGAGTCTGAACCAGCGGCGGCTTCGTTCACAGAGGCGGCAAATGCAGCGATGGAAGAGGCCGTATCCAGCGCGGTAGCAGTTTCTAGCACAAAGGAAAAGTACGCATTGGCCGAGGTATAGACATCTGCCCCGGCAACGGATTCAAAAATTTGACCCGTGAACTCCACCCCTACAAACACAGAATCATAGGCCGCCGCGCCTTCAGCAACCGAGGCGGCATACGCCGACGAACCAAGGCTGGCGTAGGGTGCTTGAGCGTAAGTAGAGAAGCCGAACATGGTTTATTTTATTCGTCAGCAGGCTCTGGCGTATTTCCCTCTTCCAACCATTTTAGATAGGCTTGGTAGTCGGTGTTGTCTGGGTCGGGTGGTATGCAAGCGTTATCTTCCAAGCGAACAACGCCTTTGTTCAATTCTTTTGTTTCAAAGTTTCTGGTTAATTTATACATTTACAACTCCGCTGATGCTGTGAAGTAACCTTGATATCTAACCATGCCAGTTGCAGGGGCGCTACCTTCATACGCATTAATAGTAGCCGTTTGTACTGTTGAGTAATTTCCAGCATAACTAGGGTTAGCTGCGTTAAGCGTAAAATCAACTAATGTAGTCTGCCCCGGAAACGATACCCCCTGATTAACAACAGTAGGCGTGGCTCTTTTTGTTACCTTAAATGGCGCTCCGGCAAAAACTCCATTTGTGTTATTACCATAAGCCTGAATAACATTCACCCCAACTTCATAATACCGCTGACACAACTGCAACTCAGTACCATAAGGTCTGTAATCAAACGATGTGGCTGTGCTGCCTTTTTCAAGCTGAACACCTGTGATGAAGAAGGTGGCTCCGTTTGTGCCGAGTAAGTTTGTCTGTCCGGTTGCAGAGATATATGTAGTAGCAGCCCATGTATTTGCTGTACCTAGATATGAAGAGCCAACACCAAGAGCAAAAGACACACGAAGGCCAACCCCGTTGGTAGCGCCAACCCATGTTCCACTTGTATCGCCGGGAATAGTGATAGATTTTTGCTCCCATGTATCTGCGGCAGAGATAGTGTAGCTAAAAGGGTAAGACCTTGAAAAATCAGAGTTTGTAAACGAACCGCCGTACTGACCTGTTACCGACGAACGAACCCAAAATGAAACTGTAACTGTTTGTGCGTTCGCTGTACCATACATTAAATCTGCAAAATTAAACCCTTCAATTCGCTGCTGTAGCGAACCGTATTGCGTTGACGCAAGTGACGAGTCGGCAGTAGTGATAGTAACTTTTAACGAGTTTGAAAACCCAGTAGGTGCTGTTGTTGTTTGCTGAACAGAAAAAGCGCCGTCGGTAATGTAATAAGCCATCCAACGATCTGCTGTGTAAGTGGCAGTATTGTTTGAAATTGCGACACTTGCCCCAGCATTACGCTGGTCAATCACCATCCCGCCGTTGATGATGCGGTTCTTAAACCCTGTGTATTGGGCGTTGGTGCCCAACAGCCCTTGGTCAACTTGTGTTAACGGCATTATTGTTGCTCCTCTGCGGGTTCTGGTGTGTTGCCTTCAGCGCACCAAGCTAGGTACTGCTGGTAGTCGGTGTTGGCTGGGTCTAAGGGGATGGTTGTTCCGTCATTTCTAAACACGGCGCATTCTTTTCCCTCGAACACAATTTTTTTGTAAGTAGTCATTTACAGCTCCGCACTAAAGTTGAGTTTCACATTGCTGTTATTTCCAGAAAGCGCGTAAATTCCGTTCAGTGTAATTCCAGAGGCAACAGTACCAAAAAGCCAACATGCCATTGTGTTTATATTTACACCATAAGGAACCGAGGTACATGGGGTTGCGGCACCTGCGTACCTTACGCGGAATTCGCCAGCTGTGTTTGTTGTTGATATAGATGGGTTAGCTCTCATTGTTTGCGGGTACTGTACTGGCGCAAGAATTTGAGTTGTGCTTTCACCCCACCCAACAGGACCGGGGGTTTGTCCCGCACTGTCACCAAATATATAAGGCCAGAAATATCTTTGGCAAAGATACAACTCCGCACCATAACTGCGGTATTCAAAAGCTGTGGCTGTTGAACCTGCTTCCAGTTGTACGCCTGTGACGTAAAAGGTTGCGCCGTTTGTGCCGACAACCTGTTGCTGTCCAGAAACACCAACAAAAAAGCCAGCGTTCCAAGCATTTGCTGTTCCTTGAAGTGAAGAACCTGCGCCCATATTGAACTGAACGCCAATACCACGACCATTTGTTGTTCCCCAAGTTCCAGCGGTATCACCAGCAATGGTTATGGTTTTGTACTCCCAAGTGTTTGCCGAACTGATTGTGTATGTGAATGGGTACGAGCGTGTGTAGTCAGCGTTGTTGATTGAGCCAGCAAATGTTCCTGTCAAAGAACTACGAGCCCAAAAAGACAATGTAACAGTAGAAGCACCCGCAGCACCCCAACCAAGATCAGCGGCGTTATACCCTTCAATCCATTGTGTGCATAAAAAGAAGTCTGATGAAATAACACTGTATGCTGACGATGAAGTCAAACCAAGATAGTTTTTAAACCCAGCGGGCGGTGTTACTGAACCAGCGTTTTGCTGTCCTGTAAATTTGCTTGTCTGCGTTGCTTGAAGCGCAAAGCGATCAGTCGCCCAAGAATTAGCTCCAACAGGAGCAGTCACACTCGCCCCAGCATTACGCTGGTCAATCACCATAGCACCGTTGATGATACGGTTACGCATGGTCACGTTGTTTGCGCCAGACTGCGCGATTGAAACTGCTAGGGTCATGCTTGGCCTTTCAATGCGGCTACATCAGCCTTTAGTTGTTCAATGATGGATTGTTGTTCTTGGATGGCTTTGACCAGCGTTGGAAGTATGTCACCCATCTTCAAAGACTTCTTGGTTATGTCGTTGCCTTCTTCGTCTTTGTTGTAAACATAGTCTGTCACCAACTCAGGTAAAACTTGCTCAACCTCTTGAGCAATAAATCCAGCCACATTTGTAGCGTCACCGTTCTTCCAATCAAATCTGCGTGGCTGCAAAGCCATAACTTCTGTCAGACCTGTTTCCAAATCACGAACATTCTCTTTCAGGGTTTGATCTGAAATAGCAGTAATACTTGTGCTGGTTGCAAATATTTGACCAGCCTCTGAAACATAAAAACGAAATGCACCAGCAGTTGTGTTGTACAAAACATAGGTGTTTAACGATCCAGAGCAAACACTAGAAACCTGCGTTTGTGTGGAAACCTGTCTAATTTTTAGGCCGACACCTGCTGTATCCGCTGAGTTAGTAGTAGCCACCAGCAAGTTACCGCTGATATCAAGCGTCATTGCTTGGGTAAGACTAATGACATTCCCTGCCGTGCCGGAAACTGCGGTAAACCAATTATGAGCGCCGCCAATTTGCTGATAAAGCGTTGCGGCACCGTTGTTTTTATAAATCCAACCAGCGCTACCATAGTAGGCATTTGATGTAATACCGGCCTGATTATTAAATCCGTAAAACCCACCAAAGGTAGAAATGTCTATCGCTTTTAAAGTCCAAGCACTAGGCGTAACACCTACACCCACATTCTGTGCAGTGTCAACTGTCACAGCTGTTGTGTTTGATGCCCCGGTCTGGAGCGTCATGTTGGAGTTGCCGCTGGCAATGTTTGTGATTGCCCCTAAGTTGGCCGTTCCAACGCTACCTGCTGTTGCAGGAATGGCATTCAACACCGATGACACATAGAACGACACTGCGGTGATGGTGTCACCAGCAGATGCGCCGGAGGCCAAGACGATGGTTGTGCCTGTTGTAGCTGTGAAGTCAGCCGCAGCCAAGCGCACGCCGTTTCTGAACACATCCACATAGCCCACTGTGTATGAGGGGATGGTGAAGGTTGTCTGGCCGGTGGTGGCAGTGGTGTCGGTGACTGTGCGGTAAGCTGTGGTTGTTACACCGCTGGCAGGGATGCCAAGGTAGCGCACCGAGATGTTGCTTGTGCCTGTTGGTGGCGCAGCAGAGAAGGTCAGGGTTGTACCGCTGACGC
>JACCDW010455557.1_pt1 | contig 31539 bp, 22 predicted proteins | sample 7449781 | NCBI WGS metagenome assembly JACCDW01 (sample SAMN15323449, study PRJNA562643) | freshwater metagenome | isolation source: river surface water | place: USA:Blue River Watershed | collected 2017-08-18
CTCCATAATATGAATCATATAATCCATATTTTGTTATTTTAACATCCGCATCAATAATATTACAAATATGATATCCTGATAGAATTTTATACAATCCTCCATTAGGTTGTAAAATAATTTTTCCTACATGTACAACAATAATACTATTATCATATTTGTTTTTTAATCTAATGCCAAAATACTCATTATTAAATTTTCCAAATTTATATTCCAAATTATATTTCATGATTGGTATTCTTGGTATTGGGTTTTTTGTAATATCAACCGGATTATTATTTTCATCTACAATATCAAAATTATGTTCCAAATAATACTGTATTTCAATGTAGTAGTATTTATGTGATTCGTTTGGATCTGGGCTAAACCAATTTTCATTGTAATAAAAACTAATTGTCGGGCTTATTTTTATTTTTTTGCCAAAAGTTGTCGGCACATTTTCATATTTATTATTTTCTTTTTTATATGGGGCAAATGCACTTGGATTTTTTTTAATTTCTATACTTAAATTTCTTACTAAACTTTTATAAACTTCTTTAGGTGTTTCATAAAAATGTTTTACAAAATCAGCTTGTGTGCATCCAGTAGTATCACCGGACTCTATACAATTTTGAACAAATGAATTAAATACTTTATCTTCTTCGCCATCAATATATCGTATATTATTAATTTCTTTACCTTTGTTGGACACATTAGTTTCATATTCTTTTTTAAATTTTTCTCTGTCAAACAAACAGGTTATTTCTTCTTTTTTGTAAGTTGGTAATTTATCGTAATTTTCAAAAATAAATTTTTGTAATTGCATATTTAAGATAGTTGATTGAATATAGTTATCATATTTGTTAATCATACTATCTTTGTGAAATTTTGAACACAATCTCCATATTCCTCCACTTTGTGAAATGTATGCATAAAACATTGTTTTTTCTTCAGTTATTAAATTTCTACTTGATAGTTGAACTTTATGATAAGTTATATCTTCAGATACTATTGATTTGGATATCAGATAAAATTCAAAGTTATCTATAATAATTTTAAACATTAATTATAGATAAATTAGAAAATAAAAAAATTATCAATTAGGCCCAGAAACAAGTCAAATTTAAAGTTTTATTCCAACTGATAAATTTAACTTGCTCATTTGTCAATCCAACAAAACTGTTTGAACAAGCAGGTTTTTCACCCAATGGTATTTTTCCAGTAATATGGGGCTGATTTTTTAATTTAATTTCTTTGCCTTGGCAAATTAATTTTCCAATTTTAAAAGCACATGCATTATCTGATTTTCTAATTACTAACCCAATAATTTCTGCTGTAACGGTTTGTCCAGGTAGCATATGATTAGGACCAGGAACTACTTTTGTTTTTCCTCCAAAATACTCTAATGTACAATGATGATTATAAATTGTACCTGGTGTTGTAAAGTGTGTATTGACTATTGCATCTAATTCTAATTTATCGGTTGGGTTAACTGCTAAGCCAATATAAATTGGATTTGGACTAGTAACAATATGTGTGGTTGATTCTGATTCATTTAATAAATTGTTAATATGGGTAAGTATTTGGAAACAAATTTGTTTAACTGGAAGTCTTAACCCATTTAATTTTTCCACATTGGTTTTAACAAATTTTTCAATTGATTGAGCTGGCTGGGGTGATTTAACTATTTGTGTAGCCTGGGATGCTAATTCTGCATTATCAACAAACAAATCAATTTGTTTTGAATTGGAAACTTTTTCAAATTCATTAAAATTTTTAATTGTGAATCCAACTACTTCAGAAAATGGATATTCAAAACGCCCAACCATTAATTTATCCCCAGTATTAGACCTGTTAACTATTCCAGCCAAACTAATCATTAGGTACAAAGGCCCAAAGTTGCGAGGCGATACAAATGATATCACACAAGGTAGTTTTTGTGCAATATCTAAATATCTTTTATATTGAGATTGGTTAGCATTACAACGAGTTACAAGAATGACTTGAGGGCCTAATTCTGAACAAATAGCATGATGAAGAGCTCCTTGACATGCCATTGTGTCTCCCCAATAATCATCTTGTTCAATGTATTGGGATGATTTTCCAGTTTTGGCAAGTTCCGAACAAATTTCAGCTCCAAGAGTTGATTTACCAGAACCTTGTAATCCTTGGAAAAATATCACAACAGCAGGATTCGCCCAAGCTCTTGGTTTGTATAGGAGAGTACTAGCTAAATATTCAGATTCTACAAAATCACCAAAATCTTCAAGCCCAATAGAAATATCAGAATTACCAGTTGTTTCCATCCATTCAGTCCAGTATGTGTTAAATCCATTGGGTAATTGACCTTTTACAGCCGACACTTTAGTAACTCCAAGTACTGTACATGGGTATTTTTTACCCATCATCCAAAATCCAAAATTAATCAATTGATTAGTTACTCTAATTGAAGCTGTTGTATTTAACCCGTGATATTTTTGGGCTTGAATAAATCTGGTTTTAATTCGTTCAATATCTTTGTACCCGCGCAAAATAACCTGACGCATAAAACGTTTAACGATATAACTAACTGATTTTGTTTTTACTAAAACAGTTTGATTAGTTTTAGTGTTGGTACATCTTAAAACAGAACCTTCAGTATTTTTACATCGAGAAGCAACAAATACTTTATCAATATTATTTAATTCCATAGAGCTATCAAATACCTTTGCAAACTCAACTGTTTTAAGTCCGATTGATTCAAGTAATCCAAGTGAATGAATTGTATCAAGAGCTTGTCCGGATTTAAAAAATCCAAACCAACTAATGGTATTATCTCCAGTTGTAAAATGTTGACCATCACAAAATTCTCCTGCTAAACTGTATCCGGTAGAAAACAAACTGAGTAATTCTTCTGAATTTAATTTATTCCAATTGGTTTTGATGTCAGATAAAATCCCATACATTATTTCATTTGATTTTTGCGAACAAATTGTTTTATCCAATTGCTCAAAAGTGGTAATCACATGATAATTTTTTGAACCAGCAACTAAAAGTTTAACATTTTCATGATAAATAATTTTACAAATTGCGAATTTACCATTTGCTTTTTCTGTTTCAACAATTGTTAGAATTTTATCGTTAGCCCATGATATAATTTTATTGTGGTCATAAATTCCAGATGTGCTTGAAACTATTTCATCTTGTTCATCTTCTGGGTCTTCGTCAATATCTGTTCTACCCGAAAACTTTTCTGGACCTTCCATTGAATCAACTATTTGACCATTTTTAACAATAACAGAACAAGCTCTGGGTAAATATTTTAATAAATTAGGATGGGAAGCATAAACATCATCTTCAAATTTGTTTTTTGGTAAATTTAATGTGTAAGTGAATAAATCATACTCTTCTGTTCCTATAGTAAATTTTTTATTGGTTGATTTTATTTGTTTCATATATTGACTAGTATTTTCAGTAATATTCTTTAATTTGATAAAATATTCCATTAAATTTACCAATAGAATAGATTCCGAGGAAAAATAAATCAATTTTTATTTGTTAATATAAATTAAATTTAATAATATTACATATCCATTAACATTGATGCTGCCATATCAAGATTTTTGTTTGCAAGAATATATGCTTGTACACATGCTTGTCTATCAAATCCAAGTGCTTCTAAAGTAGCAATATTTCCCATATCTTCTTGTGTCAAACTAACAGTTTGAGTTTGACCAGGTCCAGAATTATTTCCCTGTGAAACAACAGAATCTGCAAAGTTATCTAATTGATCATCTCCAGCAGCCATATCATTAAGCATTGCTTGAAACATAGGTTTAAATTGTGGAGACATAATAATTTGTGCGAATGCTTCAAAGTTATTATTAAACAATTCCATCATTTGAGGTTGAGCACGAACGAAAACAAGAGTTCCCATAAGTGCTGCTCTAAGTTTATCAGTTTCATCCATTTCACCCATAGCTTCTTCATATCCATCATCTGGATTAGTAAGAATAGACTGGGTGAAACTTGTAGGTGCGGGTACAGGTTGAGTATGCACGGTTACTGGAGGAGTTTGAACTGGTACAGGTGTAGGTGTAGGTGCTAGTTGTTGTTGAGGTTTTGGTTGTTCGGTTGTAACTGTAACAGGTTTATTTTTCCCGGCCATAAAAACAAACATTAATTTGTCTTTTGGATTTGCGGGAGTAAATTCAGAAAACTTTTGGTCCATTGATAAAATTTTACCTTGGTAAATAATTTTAAGAGTATGGGTTTCCTTACTATTTCCAGAATCAACATGTAATCTATCAATTACCGAACCAATAGAATCATCAGGATTAACGTTATAGGGATATGTTTTATTATTAATTGCTTTGAAAACTACGTCCATTGATATATTAGGCTTATATAGAATGACCAATAAAATTCAATTTTTTTGTTTAAAGTAATCCAATACAATCTCAAGTTAAAAAACACATTTGGGTATTTTATATGCATCGGGAAATTCATAACATTTGATTTTTCTCATAAGGTTTGAAATAACAAGTCCAATATTATCCAATTTTTTAACTTGTTCTGGTGTAAGGGGAAGCTTAGAAACAATTTGTACTACTTGAGTTATTTCCTCTGATTTAACTTGTGTATTTGGGGCAAGCGAAAGTTTATTAAGTGATTCACAAATTGAATCTAAAGAATCATCTGAAACTTGTTTGTCCAAGTCTAATTTAGCGAGTTGACTAATAATTTCGTCCATTGATGAACCTTAAAAATTATTTTATAAGTAAATTAAAATTCATTTTTTTTGTGGTTTATAAAAAATCAGTAACCATAAAAACTTCAGTTACATTATTAATTTCGCAATCAGTAACAATAATCCAAACTTGTTCTTCGTTATTCCCACACATAAAAACATATTTGGATTCTTTTAAAGATTCAACATTAATAATTTTCCATGGTCCAATTTGTTGAATTATACCAATTGTATCAATAACTATTTGTTTTTCAACAAATTCTAAATAGGTTTTTCCTGTAGTAAGATAACCTCTTAGGATTGCTGATAGAATTATTTTATATTCAAAAGATTCCATATTATTATAAACATTTGGGCAGGAAACAATTGTTGTGTCGATTGAACTAGTTATTTTTTCAATTGATTTAAATATTTTATATTCGATAGGAATAGTTTGATTGGCTAAAAACTGATGATGACAAATGCATACATCAATTATTTTATTTTCACTATTGGTTGCTATTTCCCACATGGTATTATTATCATCCATATAAGCCATAATTTTATATCCCAAAGTTATTTTTCCCACATAAAGTTTTCCAGGAGAAATGGCCTTTATAATTAAATATTTTTCTTCTGAATTCAATGTTGGTTTAAGAATTGGACAAGGAGGCAATGAATATGTATAATCAACAAGAGTAAAACTCGCTAATTTTTTTTTTACAATTAGGTTTTTAATTTGTTCAACCAGTTCAGAATTATCTAATTCTTCAATATTAGTACTTTGAACATAAAAACCAATATTTGCGCTCGTGTAATTAGTTGCCATTAATTTATTATTTGTTTAAATAAAATTAAATATTTTTCAATATTTTCCTAAAAATTTGATTTTATTATAATTTGTTTAATTTGACTTGGTTACTAAATGCTAATTAACTGTTGTAATCCAAAATTAAAACAAATGGTTCCGTATGATAAAATAAAAATTTCTATGCCAGATTCATGGACCGGAAAACCTAACTCTCAAATAAATTTGCAATTAGTAAGTGGGAAAAAAGAAATAGGATTTGTATTCTATATTCCATCAACTGGAGAAATTAAAAGAATATGGGTAAATCCTGAATTTAATCAAAAATACTATTATGGAGTTTTAGTTGATGAAGTTATTAAAGACATAAAGGAATTAGACGGAAGTATTTGTTGGGCATTGGGGGTAAAATCAAATAACTTTTGGAAAAGCACAACAAGTAGATTCGTATATACAGATTCATTAATTAAAAAACCTGATTCGGAAGGTTTTTACATAAAAATATAAAAAAAATGAAAAATACTTAAGTGATTAATATATTCTAATGATATTAAATGGAACAATTTATAAGTGCTCAAAAAATAGAACCAATCGTAGTTCAAGCACAACCTATAGATTGGAGATTAAATTTGTCAAATTGTATTTATATTAATGCGAAAGAAACTGATGAACAGAAATATAAAAAAGAGGTAGAATATAAAATAAAACAAGAATTTGAAGAGTTCTTATATGAAAGTTATTATAAAAGAGGAGTAAAATTAGATAATTATATAAAATCAAAATTATTTGATACTTTTCGTTATGAAAAATATCGAGAACAAAAATCATTTATAAATTATTTGTATAATATATGGGAAAAGATAGAAGATGAATACTTTTAAATTATAAATACATACCAGGAGGAGGAGAATATTCTTTTTTCTTTCTTGCAGATAAAATTTTAAGACCTTCTATAATATCATCCATTTCAATTTCTTTATTTTGAGTACTAGCATTAAATGTTCTTAGTGCTTGCGATTGTTTAATTTCATTAAATAGAGTTTCAATATCACCCCCAAAATAAGGAAAACATGTTTTATTGTCCGAAAAAAACTTGGATAATTTTGTATCTGGTATATTGGCAACTGTGAACTTTGTTTTTTCAACTTTTCCAACAAAAATTTCTTTTAGTTCGTCTGGTTCATATCCCTTAATATGATAATGAGAATGGAAACGCCTTTTAAGACCTTTATTATAGGCAAAAAGACACTTTTCTAAATCATCTTCATATCCAGCAATAATGAACATAAACTTTCCTTTCTTTTCAGAAAGATATTGGTTAAGCATATCAATTGCTTCTTTAGAAAAAGAATCTGACTTGTCTTCATTTCCAAGAGAATAAGCTTCGTCTAAAAACAATACTCCACCCATTGCGCTTTCAAGCAAGTCTCTAGTTCTATGTGATGTTTGACCAAGATATTCACCAACTAAGTCATCGCGTTTAATTTCGATAAATTTATCGGACTTTAAAATTCCCATACGAACAAAAATTTCCGCGTAAATTTTAGCAAATTCTGTTTTTCCGACACCAGGTGGTCCAGAAATAATTGTGTGTAAGTACTCATCACAACCGTTTTTTTCATCAAATGGATTTTGCATGTAGTAAATTATTTTTTTGAATACATCTTTTTTTACATCTTTTAATCCAATCATTTGATTTAATTTTTTTAAAGGTGGAATAAGATAATGTAATCTTTGAAGAACCGAATGGTGTCTGATATTGAACCAGTTTTTATCAAGTTTGATAATATCAGTTATGTTCTTGATAGATGAAATAGTTTGATTAATTTTTTCATCTGACCAAGCAGATTTTCCAGGTCTAAAATCAACAATTTTAAATCGGGAGTTTTGTTGAGTTTGATTGTTCCCATGTTTTTCATTAAACATGAATTTTCTAAAAACTTCCTCTTTTTTAAGTTTGTTTTCTTGTTCTTTGATGGTATTTTTAAGTACCTCAATAGATTTAGCAAGTTCATCATTTGACTGTTTAAGCTTAAGATTTTCTTCTTTAGCATTATAGTATTCATTATAAGGAATAGAAGAAAGTAACGAAATATTGTGTGTGAGAACACAATTATTATAAGTTAATGGGTCATAATTAGTCATAGGATTCATTGAGAAACTAATGGAATAGTTAAGATATAAAATAAAATTCAATTTTTTTAGTTGGGCTTGTTTGTTAATTTGTTTTTTAGTTGCAAATACTTATTTTTGTATTTGAGATATTTTTGACGATAACATTGTGCATTCCATCCTCTAATATTTATTGGCAATAAACTATCTGGGTCAGGTCCATTGTATATTGGTGTTCTAATAAGCATTAAATTAAATGTTAAAAAAAATTTATTTCTTACTGGATCAGCAATACCAGAACTAATTTCACTTTCTACTTTTGTAATTAATTGTTGATGTAGGTTATGAGATATTAATGAATAGACAGATACATTTTGGATACTAAACATTGATATATTGTTAGAATCTTTTGGTTCCCTATTACATATTCCAACAGTTTGATTAAAAACTTGCATTGTTAATTGATAAGGTTCTAAAATAATTTCATTTGTATTTAAAATACCATATTTAATAAAATGTTTAATTTGATCATTGAGTGCAATAGTTAGTCTTGATCTATAAAAATCCCCAATTGATAAATATTCATCAAAATTGTGTGGGTCTAGTGATTCTGGTCTTTGTAGCCCATAGTATTTTGGTAAAGCGGGACTATCCACATAATCAATATTAAATTCTTGACCAGCCGTCCAAACTGGTCTATAATTTTGATAGTTTTTCATGTTTATAATTGGTTCTGTTACTATGGCAATAAAGTAGTCTAGAATATTTTGAATTCTAGGTAAAACCGACATAACGCCAACTGTTCCATTTTTACTTGTACTTTCTAAAACTCGATATAATGATTCAGGATATTTTTGTTCATTTGAATTTGGTTTTTTTGCTCTTGCTAATTCAGATATAATCCATTTGTTAATTTCTGAGTTATTAAAATTTTTGCCAATACTTAATTTCATGAGTCCACCATTCGGTAGTTTAGAATGGGTTGGATCAAATGGACATGATTCTGTTGAATTTTCATGAGAGAAACAAATAAATGGATATAACATATTTGCTCTAAAATGATTTGTGTGTCCATTTGAAATATAATATGGAATTTGTGCCATTAAATTGCTATTAGTGTCATCACCATCATAATAACTAATATTATAGATAACCACACGTGTTGCAGGAGAATCAATGTAAATATATTCAGTTGGAGTAAATTTAAAATATTTATTTTGCTGTAATTGAATTACAATTTCATAAAATTTAGTTGCCATTATATATCAAGATATAAAAAATTATAAAGTAAAATTTTTGTAGTCAGGGTACAACATTTGCAGTAGTAACAATGTTGTTTTTACTATCATAAATAATAACAAGTGTAAATTCTTCTTTACTATTTAATACTGCCCGATATGTAGGGAGCACATTGGTAAAATTATAGGCAATAAAGCTTTCCAGATTGTGTTTGCGAACAATTTTTGGAAAATATTTATGGAGAAGATTTTCATAAAATTTGTTAGGATCATCAACTGTACAGTCACCATTCAGTTTAGCAATATGTTTTGCAACTGAAGATGCTTGAATACTAATCATATCTTTAACATTTTCACAAACAATTTCTTCTTGGTTAATAGAATAGTAAACCTTTCTAATACCAACTGCTTTCATCATATCGAGACAATTATGACAGGGACGAGCATTGCATGGGTTTCCTGATTTGTTTACTCTGACTACAACTAGATCAAGTTTTTGTGCCTTTTGATTGGCCTGATAAAAAGCACCACCCGCGTTTCCTATCGAACGAGAGTGACTTTCCATAGTAGGAAAGAATAGCGTGAGCTTCAGCGTGGAGACTTCCGCAGCTATGTCCACGGCAAGTGTTTCTAGGTGAATTACAACAGGGCCTAGAAACCATCTTTCCGCCCTTGACAATAGCAGCTGCCAACTGCTGGTCAATCAAGCTCTTCGACGCCTCGGTATACAACTTATTCAACAAAGTAATCTTATTATAACACATTACAAGTAATAATAACATTAAAATAGTTTATTTTTTTCAATTTTTTCCATTAGTTTAATTCTTAGCTTAGCATTCCATATAATATGTCAAACCAAATAAATATAAACATGTTATGACCAAAAAGTTCCTTGTCCGTATTTCTTGTTTTAAGTATATATCTTCTATATTCATTTCCATTCATTAATTTAATATCTTCAACTATATCTGTATAGTTTTTACCGTCAGTAACATCATATTGTTCTAATATTTCTTCAGCATAATCATTATCATCAGAGTCAGAACTGACAATAATTTTTTTATTTGCGCCATCAAAAAAAGTTTCTCCTTTACTTAAATATTTATCTAAAAATTGAGAACAATCAACAATAACTGAGTTACCATTCAGTTCAGTTAATTTAAGTAAAACAAGTTCGTCTGTTTCTGAGTATAGATTAGAAATTGGAATATGACTAATATTTTCTAAAGGTCTTAACACATTTGTCCATCCGGATTGAGACATAAAATATTCTTTATATGCAATAAATTGTTTGATGTTAATAATTTGTCTAATATCAAACATAGTTTCCGATGGTTTAATGTATGGTTCAACAGTATCGGAATTATTATGTGTACCAGAAAGCACATTTAATTCGTGGTTACGAAATAAGTTAATAAAAATTTGTTTTGAGAATTTCGACCAGTCATTAAACCATTTTCCTTTAAATAATTGGAAAAAATTACCATATGCACTTGGTTGAGCAATTTGTTCAATAATTGGACAGTTTCCGAAATATAGTGCAACTAGTATAAGCATTTGAATTGGCAATCTATAAAATCCAGCATCTTTATTTGCTCCTAAAACAAACAAATTTTTAATAATTGTTTCAATTGATGGGACACCACCAAAATGTCCAGACACAAAACTAATTTTTTCTGTTTCAACTATTGACATATATGGCGAATTTGAAGTAAATTCATTAATAACAGACGGACCATATATTCCACCTGTTGAATACCCCAATTGTATAATTTGAATGGTTTCATTTGTAAATTTAAAATTTGGGAAATATTTTTGTTCTCCAGCAATTAATTTACGAACACTTCTAATCATATCAACAGAAGGAATTGTTTCACCTTCATATGTAAATATTTTAGATGTATTTGATGTGGAATAACCATCTGGAATAATAATAACATATCCTAAATTTGCCAATGTAACTAAACAATTAATTTTACCGATAGAAATATTTTTAATGTTGGATTTTTCTTGTGCATCCATATTTGTCCATAATCCATCAGTACCAAACATTTTCCAAATTGAACCAGACGTTTCTAATTGGAAAATAATATCTGTTTTATATGAAATAATTTCTTCTTTGGTTATTTTTTCTGGTATAAATATAGTACCGTAAACTTTAACCGGTTGTGATGAAAAATTATCACTTGAATAATATCCTAGTTTATATACATTTACCGGTTGTATATTTGTACCATCAAGAACTCTTAAATTAAATTTTATATCAGATGGTTTAGCATAGTCTCCTGGTATTATTGTGTGAACATGTTCAAATGAAAAATAATTACCAGGTTCATTAGCATTAATTTTTTCTACAAGAGTAGTAAAAGAACTTTTTACTTGATTAATTTCATTTGAAAAATTATCAAGATCAGCATGTGTAAGTCTTGAAGACAACTTGTTAAATGTTTCAGCATTTGATTTTAATTCTTTTAGTTGAGAATTTATGTAGTCATTGTATTTTATGCTATTTTTTGTTTCATCATTAACAATTTTAACTGAGGTTTTTAAATTGTCAATTGTTGATTTTATTGAGGATAATTCTTCATCTAAATCCATATGTAAAACTTTTCTTTTAAGCTTGTCAATATTTTTTGCGAGAACATTTAATTTTGACTCATTATTTTCCATAATTGTTTTGTTTATTTCATGCTTGGCATTTTTGGTCTTTAACAAAAACTGAATATTGTTATTTGAATACATTAATTATTAAGTATAAATTAATATTTTTTTAAACGATTATATTGGAAAAAAATATTAATAGTCTCTTTCTTCATTATGTATTATATTAACAGAAAACCAAGTTGCCCATGATAAACCAATAAAACCGATGAAAGATAAAATCCAAATTAATAAACCCCACTTTTGGACTCCACCGGCAATCCAAAGAGATAAAAAGTAAATTCCAACACAAAGTAAAGTAATAACAAGACCAAATTTTGTTGTTAGTGCTAACTTTATGATTTGTCCAAAATCTGATAACATTTGTTTAGCACCCATCGTAAAAGAAATATGTTGTTCCATTTTATATAAAAAAATTAGATATTTTTCTTTACCAAACTAATTTAAAAAAATTGAAAAACTAAACTTTACTGGGGCCGATTAATATTGGATTCTTTAATGTTAGCTACTATTGGAAGCATTATAATGATTGTACTAGGATGTCATATTCAAGACATCCAAAAGCACAGAATTACCACAGCTATTGAGTTTAGTAAATTTAATAGTTCTCAAACTTGGTTTCTTACAGGTGGCGTTAAAAATGCCATAGGGAACACAGTTGTTCAAGTTGGACAAAGTGAAGCTGAAACCATGAGACAAATGATTTTTACTGAATCAAATGTTGTAATCGATACCCAAGCAACAAATACTGCTGAAAACTTTTTAAACTTTAAAAAGTGGTATCAACTCGCTGAGTTTGATGAACCTCCTCAAATTGTTATTACAACAAGTGCCTTTCATAAAGCACGTGCGGAAAAAATATTTCAGGGTATATTTCATGACCTGACAGTAGAGCCAGTTTGGAATTTAAGTCATTTGGCTTGTTCCACATGTTGGTCTGATGAAAATTTTCATATGCGTAATGTTGAATCCGATGTTAAAAAAGCATTGGATAAAAAGTAAGCTTGATAACTAAAAATTTTTTTATAAAAAAATTCTTTAATTTATAAAATTATTTTAAAAAATTCATTTAAAAATTAATTTTCTATTTGTAATTAAGTATTTAAATGAGAACATCTGTTATTGTTTCTTTTTTAACTCTTTGTTTATCTTCTGTATCTGGTTCTCTTTTTACCAGATTTGAAGATTGGGCTAAAACTCACTCTATTGATATCTCCGACTCTCTCGTCAAATCTCGTATTTACTCAAATTGGTTATCCAACGATAAATACATTGACGAATCCAACAGTAAAAACTTAACTTATACTCTTGGACATAACGCTTTTTCTGGTTATTCCTCTGAAGAATTTGCCGTCTTAATGGGTTTTAACTCTGACCGTGTTAAATCTACTGGTCTTAGAGGATTAATTCAAGGCGAATCAGATTTAACTGCTTTACCTACATCTATCGACTGGCGCGCTAAAGGTGTTGTAAATCCCATCCAAGACCAAGGCCAATGTGGCTCATGCTGGGCTTTCTCAACTATTCAAGCAGTTGAAAGTGCTAGTGCAATTAAATATGGTACTTTACCCAAATTATCCGAACAAGAACTTGTTGATTGTGATAACTTATCCAATGGTGGTCGCGATCATGGTTGCAATGGTGGTCTTATGGATAATGCTTTTAACTGGATTGGTAAAAACAACGGCGTTTGCTCTGAATCTGCATACCCCTATACATCTGGTGTTACTAAAACTGCTGGTACATGCACCATGAAATCTTGTGCTAATGTTGCACACACTGATGTTACTAACCATGTTGATGTTCAAACTAATTCTGACAATGCAATGATGACTGCTCTTGCACAACAACCCGTTTCTGTTGCAATTGAAGCTGACCAAAAAGCTTTCCAATTATATTCTTCTGGTGTTTTTACTGCTGGTTGTGGAACTAATCTTGACCATGGTGTTGGTCTTGTTGGTTATGGTACTATGAGTGGAACTGATTACTATATCTTAAGAAACTCTTGGGGAACTACTTGGGGTGTTGGTGGATATATGTATTTAGGTCGTGGCAATGACCCTGCAACTGGTAAACCATACAACGGAGGCGCAGGTCAATGCGGTGTTCTTGGTGAAGGATCTTACCCTATTGTTTAAATTTGATAGAATTTGAATAATTCCCTATTGTTTAAATTTGATAGAATTTGAATAATTCCCTATTGTTTAAATTTGATAGAATTTGAATAATACCCTATTGTTTAAGTTTGATAGAATTTGAATAATTCCCTGTTGTTTAAATCTGCCATAACAATGTTATTCTATTTAATTGAATTATTTAATTAAATAAAAAAACAAATTTTCCCAGACATAATAGATATGCCAAAGGAACCAGTTATTTCCGGTCACTTTAAAGGCATGGCCGTTATTCAAGTTTTTAAAAATAATACTATAAATAATTGTACCTCAATCAGTAAATGGGTTGCAATTGACCAAGAGCTAATGAACTCAATGATTTTTAGTTCGCGGGAAATAAAATATATAGAAACAGAAAATTCCGGCAATGTAATTAAATTATATGACGAAAATAAGTCCAATATTAAAAGTACTTACTATTTTAATACTAGACATGGACTTTATTTAAATAATAAAAACACAGGGTCTGTTGAATGTCTTAATTTAATAGATTATATTGAAGAATCCGACGAACCAGAAGATTCAGAACAAACAGGGGATAATGGAGAAGATTATGGAATTTTTATAGAAAGATTTAGTGAAAAAAGCGAAAGAAGATCATTCGGTAGATCAAGTTTTAGTAGTGAGCGGGTAAGTTTTGATGAAACTATTGATGGAATTTTTATATTTAATGATATATTGACCTAATTAAAAGAAATTTTCTATTGAATATCATTAATATAATGATAATTTTCAAAAATTACCAATTTATTTTTTACTGTTGGTAACCCACATATTTTTGAATATGTTCTTATTGCTGAATAATTATTAATGTCGGTTTCAATTATATAATTATAATAATTAAACTTTTCATCTAAATAATACAAAACGTTTAATATCATTAATTCTGCATAATTATTTCCTCTAAATTTTTCTTCAACAAATACATCATAAAATTTAAATGTTTTTATTGGGAATTTACTATTGGTATTTTTATTGCCAATAGAACATTCGCCGATTATTTCATTATCCTTATTTACTAATGTAAACTATAAGTATGATTCTGATACACAACAATATTTATAAAATGAATAAAAAATTAAATAATTGGGATAATTTTTTAAATATATATTTAATAATTCCCAATTTGATATTCCATATTTTTTAACAATTAATCTCATATTTTATATTTTAATAATATATTATTGTTTATTTTAACAATTAAATAAAAAATCATTTTTTTCAATTTATTTTGCAACAGATACGGACCCACCGGCTTTTACTTTACCATAATGTTTCCAAAAATCTGATTTACACATAGCACATGTTTGTTTTTGTTCCATCCAAATTTCAGCACACTCCCCGTGAACATAATTTTTACATGTTGGACAAGCTAACAGGTTTGGTTTATCAGCTGGTTCCAAATCATTAAAACATACTGGACAACAGTCTTCAATTACCTTAACAAATTGTTTAAAAGTTTCCAAAGTAATTTTCCCCAATATTTTCGCAACGGTTTTGTCTGACCAAATCTCCCCACTCGCTGTTAATTTAGCTAACAACCCTGCTAAATCTGTGTCAGACAACTTTTTATTTTCAAAAACATCTGGTTTGAGTATTTTGGCAATTTTACAAATTAGAAAACATATGTGTTTACATACAATATTTTTTTTAGTAGAATTAAATTTATGGTCCGCGCATGAACACCAAAACATACCTTTTGGACTTGTTGATAATAATTTAATTTCATATTCTTCTCTACATGCTTTTTTTTCATTATATGTACCTAATACTTTAACTGTACCGATTAAATCAGCATTTTTTCCAGTTCGGTTAGCATTTGGTTCATATCCACTCAAATAAATTTTAGAATATTCTTTATCTGTAATTATACGATTAAGAATAGTAACTTGATTTGGATTTGTTAATTTTCCACATAACTCGTCAATATTTTTGCATACGGGTTTTGCTTGTTTAGCAAGTTCAACCAATTGAGCTTTTTTGGCATCAACATGTTGGATACTCAAAGCAATTTTTTCTTTAGCGTCTTGAATAATTATTTCTAAATTATTCAAGTTGGTTAAATTTTCTGTCAATTGGGCTTTTTTTTCATCACACTGGATTAGATTAAGCTGTCCTATATCACTTATGACATTAACTGAATTAACATAATTTATTGCTTGTTCAAATTCTTCCATTTTATTAATTGAAAATAATCTAGATTAAATAAATAAAACCATCAATTTTTTTCGCTTGAAATTGATATTGGGCAATACTTATGTAAAATTAAACATCAATTTCAACATCGGCCGCTTTCTTTTTACGGGTTGCTTTGGGTTTAGTTTTCTTTTCTTCATTACCAGTTGTATAAGTTTTTTCCATTTCTTCCAAATAGTTTTTCTTTTCAGTTTCATAGACAGAATTATTATCAGTAAAAAGTAGTTTAAAGTGTTCTGTTAATCCAATATGTTCAACGAATCCAAAACTATTGAGTAAATACTTGCTTTTTCTTAATGCTAATTTTAAGTCAGCAAATATTACTGGATTTTGTATAAGTCTTTTGGTATTAGAATTTATCATTGAATTTAAATCAGATTTCGAAGTATTAATTTTGTCGAACGGGTTTGCTTTAACTTTGTTTGTTTTAAGAAGAATATAAATAATTTGTTGTTCTGATGCAATTGTTTGGAATGATTTTTTAGGACTATATGTGGAAAAATAAGTATTATCGCGATAAATTGAACAGTAATTATTTGCAATTACATTATGAATATCATCCCAGTCAATTTGTAATTTTAACAATTTGATTAAATTGTCGTTAAATTCCTTTTTATTTTTATAGTAGTTTTTAAAAACCCACTCCATTTTTTTAATTTGAGGTATAGCATCTAATTTAGTTTTTTCAAGTTCCTCAAATTTTTTATACAAGTAGTTAAACGCAATAGTTGCATTTGATACTATCGCATAATAAATCGATGGAATAGTATTGTTCCCACCTATAGAACTGTCAACTTTAAAAATATCATGTCCAATATTTTCTAAAAATTCAATTGCACCAATATTGTTTGCACTAATTGCATTTCGTAAAATTTGACTATTAAAATTATTTTTTTTGTCAGGGGTGTCGTAAAATGGAGCATTTTGGTTTTGAATAAAGTCATATAACTTGTTTAGTAATTGCATGTTAGTTTTATTAACGGCAGAAGTAATAAGACTCATCATATTTGACGAGTTTTTATCAATACGCGCAAACATTTTTTCAAATAATCCCGGTTCATCAACACATTTTGTTAAAGTGTAAATATCAATATAAACATTTTTTTCTAATAGTCTTTCCAAATAATATTGATTGGAACTATTGGGCGCGGATGAATAATATTCAACTGCAGTACCCAGCCCAGAAATATACGGACGTGTGCTTTGTAATACTGTTAAATCATTTAGACCCATTAACATATTAAAACATTCTAAAGCGCGGACTTCAATAGCTTTACTAACTAGAGATTGCCCTGACTTGATACAATTAAAATCAGGTCTTTTATTACTCATTACCAACTTTTCTAAACTATCGTAATCATTGTTAGTAACAATTTTAAATAATTGTGTCATTGTGGTCATTAAAAGGGATAAATTAATAAAGTAAAAATATTGGATTATCAATTTTTTTTGTGGAAAATTAAACATTAATTTCAACTGGAGCTACAATTTTTTTCTTAGTTGCACGAGCTTTGGGTTTTTTCGTTTCTTCCGTTCCTTTGGCCCATGACTCTAGTTCGGCAATATAGTTAGCATATTCGGTTTCGTATGTTGAAGCATCATCCGTAAAAATCAATTTAAAATGGTCTGTCATTTCAGTTGGTTCTTTAAACCCTGACTCATTAAGTAAATATTTGCATTTACGTGCAATTAACTTTTGTTCATTAATTTTAACCTGATCTGTTCCAGACCTTTTAATGCCACTATTAATACATGAATTAAGGTCTGTTTTAAGTGTTTGAATTTTATCAAATGGATTTGATTTTATTTTATTAGATTTGAGTAACATATACATTAACTGTTGTTTTTCAATTATTTTATCTTTATTTTTCTTATGGTCCCAGTTTTTCTTATGGTCCCAGTAGTAACCTGATAAATCCCAATAAATACTTTTATAAAGAATTGCAATTGAATCAGATAAATCATTCCAATCAATTGGAAGAGTTAATATTTTTTTATAGTTTTCATTTTTATTTATACTATTTACAAACCCTGACAATTTTTTAATACCGGGAATTTGATTTAAAGCTTCCGCAGTCATTTTTTCCATGCGTGAAAATATAAAATTAAATGTAATTGATTCAATAGCTGAAAAATTCGCATAGTAAAGCGAAGGTACTAAATTACCTTGGTATTTCATAGTAAAAATATTATGACCAAGTTTTTCTAAATGTTCAATTGCAATAATATTGTTTGAATCAATTGCTTTTTTTAAAACAGTATCATTAAATGTGTTTTTAGTTTCTTGTGTTGAGTAAAATGTAGGATTATTCGCACATAACCAGTCATAGAGTTTATTCATTGCATGGGCATTTGTTTTACTAACTGCATTAGTAATTAAATTCATAAGCGCGGAGCTGTTTTTATCAACACGTTCAAACATTACATCAAATAAAACTTGGTTTTCTATACATTTAGTTAAAGTATAAGAATCAATTGAAACGTTGCGTTCAATTAATTTATCCAAATAAAATTTATTAGATTGATTTGGAGCATTGGTATAATAATAGATTGCAATATCAATACCATTAATACATGTATTATTACTTTGCAAAACAGATAAATTTGGTAAACTCAAAAGCAAATTAAAACATTCTAATGCTCTGACTTCAATTGCTTTATGTACTAGAGACACACCAGATTTAATACAGTTAAAATCGGGTTTTTTATTACTCATAATTAATTTTTCAAGTGTGTCGTAATCGTTTATTGATACAATTTTAAATAGTTGAGTTATAGATGTCATTGTTCATATTATAATTAAATGTTAACAAATAGCTTTATCAATTTTTTTCGTTTTAATAAAAATATTACTGTGGAAATTAATGATCGATTTTATTTTGATTATAAAAATAAAACCATTATTAAAATAAAACAAAATGAATCAGTTGAATCAATTTTATAAAATTTAGTTTAAGTTTAATTATTAATAAATTAATAAGATGCATACAGCATTAGGTTATTTTCCGCGCAAATTTTAAAAAACTTTTCAAGAGCAACAATTTCACTTGGTCTGGGTATGTACATATCAGTAAAAGCTTCAATCCAATCTTCAATTAAATACCCATAAACTTTATTTAATTCATCATATTGAAATCTATCTTGAGCTGATTCATTAAATTTACTAAATTCTTGGTATATTTGATTTAATTGTTCTGGTTCCAAATCCTTATACAAACTTACACCTGAAATTTTTTGAACAACATCATCGTAAGCTTTGCCACGAAACTTAATGTATGCAGGGTTTGATGAATTCATTCCAATTAAATTTAAACCAGTAAATAATTTAGCGACTTGAATTGGTAATTTGTCAGTATATTGGTTTGACTCTGGATTTTTATATTTTACAATGCAATCTAATCCCATTATATGTTAGGTTTAGTAATAAAAAAATTATATAAATCAATTTTTTTTACTATTTAATATTTTAAATGCAAGTTATTTACTATTAATTATTTTATAAAATATATTATATGAGTAATTTTAGGTCAGAAATATACAGTAAAATATTATTGGAACAAGATATTAACACAAAAAAACAAATGGAAAAAACATTAAGCGAAATAAATTGTCTTTATTGTTTTGATTTAAAAACTGTTTGGGATTATAGATCAAGAGACCATCAAATTTGGAGTAGGTTATTGTTTAATAATAATATTTATTATGTTTCAAAATGTGAAAAATGTGGTGAACACAAATTTTTATTTGATACTAATGATAATAACCAAGGAAATAGTACCAAATATAAAAGGTTTCAAAGAAACGACACAAGTATTGAAAGTAGAATAACAGAACTTAAAAATGTTTCCCAAAATGCAACTAATATAAATTTAAATGTAAATGATTTTATTAAAAACGAAGTTACTACTTGTAAAACAATAGAAGAACCTTCTTATGACGTTGAATCAAATTTTTTTAAACAAAATATATCAAAAACTAGTTTTTCTGCTGATGTTAAAAAAATATGTGAAATATTAAGTGGAATTTTACAAGCTCACATTGGTATACCAAACATAAGCTTAATTAAAAAAATTGAATTGTCATTTCAACTGGAATCAACAAGTCAAAAAAATGAACAAGTGTTTTATAATTCAACAGAAGATAATAAATTTTTTACTTTTATACTCATTAAACAAATAATTAAAGAAAAAAGTGGAAACATGTTAGGTATTTTTAGTGGAGAAAAAAATTTAACTGAAGTTGAATGTCATTATTGGATTTATAAAGCTAAAAATTCTGCTGCAGTTGATATACTTGCAAAAAAGCAACAAGATGCAGTAAACAATGAATTAAAAGTAATGATGCAAATAATAGATTCGCATTATAATAATTAATTGATAAAACTAATTGAAATACTTAAAGGTATAATTAAATTTGAAAAAAATTATAATTAAACAATTAATTTCCTTTCCAATATAATGAACTGGTTAAATAAAATATTTATATCGGGTTTATTTGTTATGATGGGTCATTGTATAACTTATACAATGGGAATCCCGGAACAAATTCATATGGCTCAAGGAAAAACCCCAAAATCCATGGTTATCAGCTGGGTTGATAATTCAGTTGGTATTTCTCAAGTAATTTACGGATACACTCAACAACGACTAAATTTGAAAGCAACTGGGAAATCAGAATCATATACTTTTAACAATTACACCAGCGGACAAATTTCTCATGTGGAATTGACTGGGCTAAACCCAAGTACCCGCTACTATTACCAATGCGGTGGGTTTCCTGGGGAGCCAAGTGAAATAGCTAGCTTTACTACTGGACCAGAACCAGGAAACTCAGAACCATTAGTATTTGGTGTTATTGGAGATATTGGTCAAACCACAGATACAGAAAAAACTTTAGCTCACTTGTACAAAAACAATCGTTTAGATATGATTTTACATGCTGGTGATTTGGCATATGCGGATTGTGTTCAAGAATTATGGGACACATATGGTCAATTAATTGAACCTGTAAGTAAATCAATTAGTTGGATGGTTGGACCGGGGAATCATGAAATAGAGGTTTCTGGGGATAACCAGTTATTTAAAGCATTTGAATCAAGATACCGGATGCCTAATACCAAGCCCGCTGAATATGGTCAAGTAATAATTTCCAGCGCTATAAATAAAATAACAGGACAACCTTACTGCTCACCAAGTCAGTTTTTAGCCGAATACAATTATGGTAATTCATTTTATTCTTTTGACATAGGACTAGCACATGTGGTTTATTTGAATTCTTACACACCATCAGATATAGGTTCTGTTCAATATGCCTGGTTAGTTTCAGATTTGGCTGGAATAAATAGGAATCTAACACCTTGGACTATTGTTGTCATGCATTGTCCTTGGTATAATTCCAACACTGCTCATCAAAATGAAAAACAAACCCTGTTAATGAGAGAAACTGTTGAAGATGTATTTTACAAGTATAAGGTAAATTTGGTAATAACCGGACATGTGCATGCATACGAACGAACCCATCCTGTTTATGCAAATGAAATTAATCCATTAGGTCCAACGTATATTACAATTGGAGATGGTGGAAATATTGAAGGTCATGCAACTGGTTACCAAGAACCTCAACCAGCTTGGTCCGCATTTAGAAATGGAACTCAATATGGTTATGGTGTGTTAACAATTGTAGATAAAAACCAAATGTATTGGAATTGGCATAGAAATGTGGATTCACAATATGTGTCTAGAGACTGGGTTAAAATTATTAATAACTGAAAAGCCAATAAAGCTTTAAAGAAATAAACCTATTTTGTTTTAATAATTAAAAATGGAAAATAAAATTTGTTTATGTTGTCTAGAAAAAATTAATACAGAAGAGCAATCTGGTGATTCGTCTTATCATTTGGTTTGTCGAACTCAAATGGTGGTTAGCAAGGCTCATACGTTTGCTGCAGGGTTAAAATTAATGAGTGTAGAAGATATTATTAAAAATGTAATTGTTAATAATTCTTGTGCAGAAAAGTTTACTGAAGAAGAAAAACAAATACTATCGGATTCTAATGGTATTTCTCAAATGGTAAAGTCGATGGATAATTTTTCTTATGGACCAAGTAGCTCGGCTACTTTGCTAAATCAAACCAATCAACCAAATCAACCCAATCCAATTAACCAGACTAGCCCATATGAAATGTTATCATCAAAACTTAAAAATGATATTTTAAGTAATGGGGATATTTTAAATACAATGTATGAGTCCATGGCTGCCGAATCAGAAAATTTTTCCGGTTTATTTTCTAAAAATGATTTTGAACATGTGATTAGTTCAAGTTTAAACTTGATTATGAATGACTCTAGTGCTTATGAAGAAATAATGCATTTGTCAATGGATGGCTCAATTGATTCAGGTAAAGTAAAACCATCTGATTCGATTGTTCAAAAACTAATAGCATCATGGCCTCAAGATTTAAAGGATAAGTTTGATTTGTTAACAAAAGACACAACTAGTTCTTTTACATTTAATGCCAATGCAAATTCCGATACTGAAACTGAATCAGAAGATTCTGAAATAGCAATTGAAGAAGTTGATTAAAATATTTTATTAAAATTATTAAAATTATAATAAAATTTATTTTTTCCAGTTTAGTCTTTTAACTATTTTAGCTTGTTGTGGTATAATATTTAATTTCCACTTTTCAACAGAATAAGATGAATTGTTATTTTCAAATATTACAACTGATGCAGTATATTGACCAGGATTTGAGCCTGTTATTATTCCAGTTGTTGAACCAATAGAAAAATTAAATATTTTATTACCGAATGAATCAATAACATTAAGCAACTGATATGTTTTATTTTTTACTTCAAATGATTGTGTAGAAAAAGTTCTTGCTGTTGTAATTGCATTTGTAAAATTTTTTGGCGCAACAGTTGAATTATTAAAACTGGTTAATATATAAGGAGATGAAATTCCAACTGATGTCCAAGTAGTTCCAATTGTTTCTGAACCTGATGGGTATCCGGTAAGATTTTCATTTGCAATATATACTGACCATGACCCGTCAGCTCCGTAAAAGTTTTCTATTTTAATTGTTCCCGATGATTGTAAAAATCCGTTTGCGCTATTTGCAGCTGTACCAATAACACGTCCCAATGAATAACAATTTGTTATTACCGCATTAGCTATATATGAACCAATAATGCCACCACAATTTTTCCCATTAATTGCACCACGTGAGTAGCAATCAGTTGCTGTTACAAGCCCAGAATTAGAACCCGGGCCGTAACCAAAAATACCTCCTACATCTTGGCCTACTGTAGAACCTGTAACTGCAGGGGAACCAATAGAACCTGTTGAAAAACAATTAGTGGCATAAGCTTTACCTTTTTTACCAGCATAAGAAGCAAAAATACCACCTGAAAATCTTCCAGTAATATTACCAGAAGACCAACAATTAGAAACATAAATACTAGCATACTCGTTTTTAACTGCTGTACTATTAGAAGCAGCCGCATAATACCCAACAATTCCTCCTGAATTTGGATTAGTGATATTTCCAGTACTATAACAGTTAATGATTTTATTATTTAAGGCTTCATATGAATAGTAATTTTGGCAAACCCAACCGGAATTTGAAGCTAAAGTTGAACCAACCGACTCAACCCCAATGTTTTTGACAGTTGTGTTTGAAAACCCAGCCAAGTTAGGATCTCCATTTTTGACTAATCCATTATACCCAGTCACACCGCTAATGGTTACTTTATGAGAATTTCCATTAAGTTCTTGTTGGTTTGCTCCAATAACAAAATATTGGTTTATTCCAGTTAATGTTAAATCAGTTGTAAAAAATATATTTGTAACAGTAGAACTAAATAGAAAAGGCCATGATATTTCAACCCATGAACCATCCAAACCTAATTTTGACTTTGGTACATCTCCGATATCTTGTTTAATATATAGAGCACTGGGAATTAATATTTCGGAAGTAATTATATTAAACAATCCATTAAATGTGAAAACACTTCCTAGTGAATTTACTTGAATAGTTACTGGTCCAACAGTTGTGATCCCAGGAACAGTGACGGTAACTGTGTCGGGTGGGTTAGCCGAAGCATTTGTTTGAACTATAATTCCGCTTCCATTAAATTGACCAAATTTAATTTCAAATCCACTTGCTGAATTAACATTAAGTAAATTAGCGAATCCGCTTCCATTAATAGTTACATTAGTAATTGTATTAAGAATTGCTGAACTTGGAGTTATTGTGGAAATTATTGGATTTGGTAAATAAACAAATGCATTAGCTTTGTTAATACTGGTAGAACCAAGTTGTACAGTTATATTTACTGGACCAGGCACTATTACACTTGGTTGTTCTATTTGAATTCTTCCTGTAGAAGCAATATATGTAAATCCAACATTGGAATTATTTAGTTTAACACCAGTAACTCCACTAAGGCCTACCCCAGAAATATAAAGTTGTGTACTATTAGTTACATGTAAGTTTGATATTATATTTGTACCATCTGTTATACTTGTAATAACAGAACCCACTGTTTCTACTAAAGTAACTGATTTTGATACTTGTCCAATATCAGTAATCACATACAATCCAATAGTTCCAGTAAAACTAGTAGGGCTAATAGTTGCAGTTATAGTGGTTCCGTTAGAATTTGCCAAAATATCTGTTATAGTTGAATAAGTAGTTGTACTAGATTTAAAATATACTTGTAAGTTACCAAAAAACTCTGTTCCACTAATGGTAATTGTACTTGTTGTATTATTAGAAATTCTTTCTGGTGTTACGCTAGTAATTGTTGGATACCCATAAAATCCAAAAAGGTTTGTTGTTATAGTTTGTGAACCATTTGATTCTATATAATTTTGATATAGTCCTTCTGGAGTTTTTAAATAAAATGTTGCTTGACCAGATATTTCAAATGAATTACAATATACAGATATTAGATTTGGTGACCATGAATTAATTCTTGATAATTGATTTACTCCATTTATTTTAAGTTCAACAGGAGGTCCTAAGTTTGTTCCAATTATATTTAATATATTATTATTTATTTTGTTTGCTGATGCCTTTTTAGTACTTGAATTTTCAACTGATGTAATTGTTGGTGCGCCATTTGAACCAGCATATAGGGTTACTGATTGTAAGCTATAATTACCGGTTCCATCATAATTTCCAACATTAAAATAAGCAATTTTATAAAAATCATTCAGTTCAATTTGGCTTAACTCAAGTACAATAGTATTTGGACTGATAGATTTTACTTGGACGTATTGGTTATAATTAATTTGAGAACCATTATTTAGGGTTACAACGGTTTCATCGTAAAAACCAGTTCCAACAATTGTTATTGTATTGACAACATTAGTTTGAATATATAGTGGTGTTATACTGGTAATTGTTGGTTTATCTGCAAAAACAAATAATTTTGTTGTTACGGTTTCATCAGGTGCAATTCCAGTATAATTCATGTAAGTTCCTCCAGGTGTTTCTATGTAGAATTTAGCAGAACCATCTGATGTTGTAACAGTACTTAATGTTATTTCTGTTGGAGTTATTAAGTCGGGTGTAATTTGAACTCCATTTATTTTTAAAACAGTTAAACCAGTAAACCCGGTTCCATTTATTTTTATTACTGTTCCGCCTGCTTTATTAGCAATATTTGGATAGACGGCTGATAAAGTATTTACTGATGTAATAATTGGTGCAGATGGAATTAATGATTCTAAAGTAAATGTTGTAGTTGTTATACCACCATATGATTCTAATTTAATACTAACTGGACCTGATTTAATTTCACTTGGTATATCAACTTGCCACGTGTATCCAATTTGGTAATTATATCCAACACGAACTATTTTATTTTTAGGAATAGAAATTCCATTAAATTCAATTGTCTTAACCTCAACAAAATCTCCAACTATTTTAATTTGTGTTGTGTTAAAAGGAAATGACGTAATAATATTATCAGCCAAGTCAGTTAAATACTTGATAACTGGAACTTTATCGAAGAATATACCTGCATAATTTATAACAGTGCTTGTTGATTGTTCCCATTCTTTGTAATTGACAATAATAAAACCAAATAAAAAAACATAATCAGTTGTTTTAATATCTAAAATAATTGTATTTGGATTTACCACTTGATAATTTTTAATCAGATGATTTATATTTCCTGTAAACAAATTATTTAAATCAATTGAAATTCCAGGATAAAATTCAGTTCCAGTGATAGTAACTTGAATATCTGAATTTAATGGTGCTCCGATAGGGCTAATGCTTGTAATTGTTGGATAACCTGCCCAATTAAATAATTCTTTAGTTACGGTTATAATGCCATCAGATTCAGTATAATTTTTATAAATACCACCAGCAGTTTCCAAATAAAAAGTAGCAGGCCCTGAATTAGCTATTTGAGGTGTTGTTAGAATAATTTCTGTTGAATTGGAACTAGTTATTGTGTTTTTATTAATTGTAATTCCGGAAATTTCCAATTTAATTAAATTATCCAAGTTGGTTCCAGTAATTTTAATATCCTGACCCAATTTGTTTCCAACTTTTTTTGTTATTGATTTCACAGTATCGACACTTGTAATCTCAGGATATGCAGCAATAAATTCTATTACATTTATTAGAGTTTCAAGTTCACCAACTAGGAAAAAGTAAACACCACCAATAAAATTTGTAGGACCAACTGTTGCTTCAATAGTTTTGTCATTGATTATTTTGACATTTGAAACTGTGTGAAAATATTGATAGCTTCCATTAACTGACACAACTAATATAACTTCAAAGTAACCGTAAAATTCAGTTCCAGATATTATGATTTGAGTATCAGCATTATTTGGTATTTTTTGTGGAGTTATTAAACTTATAGTTGGTTTGTTTGCCCAAGTAAATAAATTTGTAGTTATTGTTTTACCTTGCTCGTTTTCTATATAGTTTTTATAAATTGCTCCTTGTTTAGTTTCCAAATAAATTGTTGCCAAACCAGAAGGTATTTGATTTGTATTTGCAAATATAATTTCAGTTAAAGTATAGCTTATTATTGAACTTGTAACATCAACACCACTAATAACTAATTTACCTATGGATACAAAGTTTGTTCCAGTAATTTTAATTGGTATATCAGAAGTACTAATTGATATTTTTCTGTTGGGTGATCCAGTAGTATCAATTGATGAAATAAATGGAATAGCCCTAACTATATTAATATTTATTGAACTAGTACCAGAATGTGTATTAATTTTTATAACAAGGTTACCAAGCGTTAAGTTGTCAGGTAGTGTTATTGCTAGTTTGGTAGGGCTGATAATTGTATATTCAGCATTTGCATCTCCAACTGTTACGGAAAATAAATTTAAGCCAATATATCCATCTCCAATCATGTACACAGTTTTTATAACACCAAGTGGAATATCAAAAAGCGTGACATCATTATCATCAACAATTTTTGTAATTTGTGGAGCCATAACAATGGCGAAATCTTTTTCAGTTTTATCAATTGGATTTGCAATAACTAATTTACATAAATCAGAAAAACTTGCTGGACCAACCATAATACTAATTGTTTCACTATCAATGAGTGTTATATCAGAAATTATGTCATATTTTACACCTTGATAATCAATCCATGCATCAATTGGACCATAAAATTCTTTTCCCTTAACGGTAACTTCAACTTTATTATAATTTGGAGAAGCAGGTTTAATGATACTTGTAATTTCTGGTTTACCGACAAATGTTAATAAATTTGTTGTAACCAAATCAGAATCTGAATAGTTTTTATAAGAGCCAAATGAATTAGTTATTTGTAATTTCATGGAACCAGAATTAGTCGATTGGGTTATTAATTTTATTTGTTCTGCTTCAATTAAATTAGGTATTATTTTTTTCCCATTAATAGTAACTTCAACTTTGTCTTGACCAGTTCCGGTAAAACTGGAACCAATAATGGTAATTTCTTGGTTACCATTAGCATTAGCAAACGTGGTTAATATACCAGTATTTTGATAAACAAATACTCTGGAAACTGTCGGAACGCCGCCAATTTTGTAAATGGTATCAGATAAATTATTTCCACAATAGGTTTCAACATAAATATTAACTGGTCCATATGCAAGATTTGTAGGTTGAGTTAATTTTATTTTTTCATTTGACTCAACAGTATACTCATTTATTACATTTTCATTAAATTTAATGACTTTAATTCCGTAAAATCCAGTACCAACTAAATATATTTCTGGCATAACAGATGGAAATCCATATAAAATAGGAACTGATAATAAATTAGTAACTCCAAGTATTTTAGGTGGATTATTTATGTAAAAGACTTTGGCTGCAGTATCAATATCAGTTTTAACTATTAAATAGGTACGACCAACAAAATTGGTTGGATTAATAGTTGCAGTAATTTGTGTTGGTTCAACATTAATATCAGTTAGTATGTCATTATAGTCATCAAAGTCATTAGCAAACCAAACTTCAACATCTCCATAAAAATCTGTTCCAGTAACAACGATATTAGCCAGTTCGTTTGGTAAGATGCCAGCCGGTTCAATTGATTCAATATTAATTGTTCCAGCAAATGTTAAGAAATTAGTTTGAACAATTTTTATTCCATTGGATTCTATATAATTAACATATTCATAAGCTGCAGGTACAAGTGTTTGACTTGTGCGAGGCTGAGATATTAGTAATTGATTTGATAAATTATTAACAAGACTACCAGGACTTAAAATATTTACAGCTAAATCACTAGTTGATGATGCATCTTCACTGCTTGTTTTATTGGGTTCAAGCCAGGCTATATTAAGATAAAAGGTAGCAGGTCCAGACATTGTAGTTTGAGGAGTTCGAGTGATAATTTCCGTACTAGTAACTGATATAATAGTACATGTGGTTCCATTAATTTTAATTTCGAGTTGTCTTCCAGGTATTGGGGCAAATCCGTGTCCTGTAATTTTGATTTTGTTACCACCCTGTTTATTTGCAATTTTAGGATGGGGTAAACCAACCAAATTAACAGATAAAATTTCAGGTCTGGCAAATATTTCGATTGGGCTTAAAACCAGTTGTTCTGGTGTTCTGACTGCAATACTTGCAGAACCAACAAATTTAAATTCAGATGGATTAACTGTTACAATAATTGTTTTTGAGTCTAAAACTTGAAAGCTTTTAATTGCACTTGACATATTTATTTGGTTTTCTAGTCCAACCCATACATTTCCATAAAACTCATTTCCATAAATTGTTAATTCTGATGGTATGTCTGTTGGTATAAAAGCTGGTTCTACTCGAGTAATATCCAATGTACCCATAAAATAAAATAGTTCAGTTGTAATGGTTTTAGAATCATTAAAGTTTTTGTATATTCCTTGTGTTGTTCGAATTAATAAAGCAACCGACCCAGAATTTGTTTCTAAAGTTACCAGTTTAATTTTAGTAGAATCAACTGAAACTATATATGGACTCATATCAACTCCATTAATTTCAACATAAATTGGTTCTGATTCAGAGTTAAAAAAGTTAGTTCCAGTAATAACAATAACTTGATTACCAAGTTTTGAACCTGTTGTTTTGCCAAATGGTTCATCAGTTTTAACTGATTCAACAGTTGGACTAGCATTAACATATGTCCAAATTAAATTGTTAGACGTTGAACTTGCAAAAGTTTCAACATAAATTTCGACAGGTCCTAGTTCATTAATTTTAGGTGTAACCATTTGTATTAACTCATCAGAAATTACAATAAATAAGTCATCTGGTACTGATATTTCATTAAATTTAATTGTTTTAGTTCCAGTTAAACCTTTCCCGATTAAATATATATTTTGTGTTGTTCCAACTAAACATGTTTTTATTTGGTTGTTTGCTAAATCAGTTATTTTTGTAATCGTTGGGGTTGTTGTAAAAACAATAGTACTTGTTACAATGCTAACTTTAGTTTTAACTACAAGAACTAATGTGCCAACATAATAAGTTGGCAATATATGCCCGGTTATTTTTTCTGGTGAAACTGATTTTATTTCAAATATACCGGAAAAATCTTCAGTTTCAGTAGCTAGCCATACATTAACGTCACCATAAAATCCAGTTCCTTCAATTTCAACAAGTGTTTTTTGATTATTTGGCACTCCTTGAGGGTTAATTTTAGTAATGGTCATTTCTTGATGAAAAATAAATAGCTCATTAGTAATTTCATTTTCAATATAATTTGTGTATTCCCCACCTAAAGTAACTATACGAAATTTTGCACTACCCGGTTCAGTTACTGGTGCGGTAAAAATAATGCTTGATAAATTTATGGAAATAATTTGGTCTGTAACATTAACACCATTAATATACAATTCAAGTGGAGAATCTGGATATGAATAAAAATAGTCTCCAGTTATTTCGATTTCCGAACTTGCAGTATTTAAACTTTCAGACTGAGGAAAATCTCCTCTTGTAGTAACTGCGGTAATAATCGGTAAATTAGACGTGTCGGCTAAATTAGTTACTTGTCCTGACATTATGTTTAATAATATTTTAATTCCATAATCATTAATTTCATCAGTTTCTTTTAATTCAACTGGAGTATTATTAAATGATTTAATAACAAGATACCCATTGGCACTTTTTCTAATATAAATAACATATCCCAAATATTTACCGGAACAAACAAATTTTATTGCAGAATTATCACTTATCGTGAATGCAAAAGGACTTGAACCTAAAAGTCCAACATTAATTTCTAGTGGATTATCTTCAGATGAATTAAGCCCATTAAAAATACTGACTGTTTTTGATTCCGATAGAATTTGGTTAGGTATATAAATTGCACTTGCTGGTAGAACTAATTTATTTTGAAAATCATAAATATCAAATAAAGTTTGTATTACTAATTGTCTGTGAGCTAACTTGTCTTCTCTAGTTCTATCAGATGGATTTAACAATTGTAATTGTTCTAAAGAATATCTGGTAGTTGATAAGGTCGAAATATCTCGATAAATACCATTGGGTATAAAAATATTTGCGATACCAATACCAATCGGGTCTTGTAAAGAAAGCCATCTGGGATAAAGAGGTTGAACATATGCTGATGTGACTGTTATTTGGTGTCTTCCCATTTCTAATGATTTGGGAGCCTTAACTTGAATTTTTGTTGGGGTTTGCAGAGGCAAAATTTCACAAGGTATATTTGCAATTTTAACTTGTGTGTCTTCATTAAATCCATCTCCTTCTATGGTAATAATAGTATCAACAGTTCCAAATTTAGGACTAAAAGAATTGGCTGTTGATGGATTAATATAAAATTTACTAAATGAATATTCTGAATTAGTTTCTAAATTTCCAATTGAAACTACCCAAACCGTTAAGCTAAGCGTTTTGTCAGTAAAATTAGAAAAAGTAATTTCGCCCATATTTTGGTCAATGCTAACAATAACACCAGAACTAAAGTTATTTTTTTGAACTCGAACTATATAGTATTTTCTCCCGCTAAAAACACCGGGTGAAGTTACTAAAGTGTTTTTAGGAAAAATACTTGTTGGTCTAATCATAAAATTTCTTTTGTAATTTTCTCGAACAAAACTAGCCAACAGATAAGGTTTGTTAGTTCCAATACTAAACCAATAAATACGCATATTCGGTTTTTCTGGGTCATATACATTTAA
>JACCDW010057934.1_pt1 | contig 31526 bp, 21 predicted proteins | sample 7449781 | NCBI WGS metagenome assembly JACCDW01 (sample SAMN15323449, study PRJNA562643) | freshwater metagenome | isolation source: river surface water | place: USA:Blue River Watershed | collected 2017-08-18
CATAATTGCAAAATTATCTGATCAAGTTTATGAAATACAAAATTTTATAACAGAAGACGAACTTGATCAGGTAATGCAATTTATAAGTGAAAGAGGTAGTTCAGACTGGGACTCTGAAACTCAGTATGAGTTTTGGAGTGGAAAAACATTAAAGCCTAGCTTGTTAAAAGAAGATAAAATATTTGACTCTATAAATCAACGAGTAAAAACTTTATTTTCTGGAAACTTTGATATAACTGGTATATCTTTACAGAGATATATGATTGATGATTATTTGGGTGAGCATACAGATGATCATGATGGCCACAGAGTTAATAATGAAAAAGTTTTTTGCGGACTTGTATTGTATTATAATGATGAGTACAATGGCGGAGAACTTAATTATCCTGAATTAAATATTACTCATAAGCCAAAATCTAGATCATTATTGTTGCATGGAGGAGAAATTTTGCATGGGACATTGCCAGTCAAAGATAATACTATTAGGTACATCTCAACGATGTTTGTAAAACACCAAATTGGTGAAGAGGTATTTTTAAACAAAGAAATGTTTGGTGAATAGCATGGAGTATAAAGGAAATAGCGGTCAAGAAAAGTTTGTTTTGGATCTGCTTAAGAATAAAAAAAATGGCTATTATGTAGAGCTAGGCGCATTTGATTCTAAGAAAGGTAGCAATACATACCATCTGGAAACAGACTATGATTGGAACGGTGTATCATTTGAAATAGATCCAGAAAGACATGCTGAGTTTATATCAAATAGAAAAAATCCATGCATCCTTGGTGATGCAACAGAGTTCAACTATATTTCATATTTTGAAGAAAACAATTTTCCAAAACAAATAGATTATTTACAGGTAGATATAGATGCTGGTTATACCCCAGAAGGAAACTCCGTAGGTAATCCTTATTTAACTTTACACGGACTGATATCTGTTCCTCTAAGTAAGTATAGGTTTTCTATAATAACATTTGAGCATGACTCTCAGATTGAATATAATAATAAGGGGATGAGAGAGGCTCAGAGAGAAATACTTTCATCTTTAGGGTATAAGCTAGTTGTAAGAGAGTGGCATGAAGACTGGTGGGTAGATCCATATGCGGTACCGTATTTGGATTTTAGAGAAAAATTTAAGATGGCGTGGACATAAATGAGCGGTCAGCTAAAACAAGAACATCATGATGTAGTTAAAGATTATTTAGCTTCAGTAAGCGAAAAAAGAAGTGATGCTTATATGCTTACAATTGCAAGAGATGGTGAAGAGCCAGCTAGATCTATTATATTTTTTCCAAATGCTATAGAGGCTGCAGAAGCCTATAATATGTATAAAGACTGGGGTTTTGCAAAACAATATCTTACGGTTAGACTTTATGAGCCAACAGGCAAAATTAATGAAAAAGTTTTTAAAAGAAATCAGGCGGGGGACCCAACATTTTTAAGAGTAAATTATGTAGACGTAACAAATGCCCTTCTAGAAATTAAGCCTCTTATTAATCAAGCAGATTACGAAAAAGCCTGCATAGATATAATGACCTCATTTGCTAAGGATAACTGGAGATTTAACCCAGAAAGATTCTTGGAAAACCTAGGTATTGATAAAAAGCTAGAGTGCTAATTTGAAGCTATTGTAGTATAATATTAATCATGACACCCTATAAGAGAATACCAAGAAGGCACTTTACTGATCATCAGTTCAATCCGTACTTCAAGAGTAACGCTTACCTTGATAGAGTAGAAAAGACACAAAAGAAAAATAAAGAAGATATCTCTAAATTCTTTGCTTTTATAAAAAAGGTTTTGCGTATAAAATAATGTCATACTATATTTCTGCTATAAAAGACTCTCCATCTGGTTTATGGAAGCTAGACGAAACATCTGGCTTAATTGCCTACGATAGTTCTGGTTGCGGAAATCATGGTAATTATATAGGCGGTATTGCTACTTCTGGAATGCCTATAGTTTCTGGAGGTTCTCATTCAAATAAGATAAACAGCTCAAGCTATATAGAGTTTACAATTTCAAAAGATTTCTCTGGCACATCTGGAACTGGTGGTTTTGCAACACAGTACACTTACGATAATGATTTTAGTTTAGAGGCATGGTTTCATCCAAAAACACTTTCTTCACTTACGCCAATATTGGCAGATTCAAATCAAATAGGATTATACTGGGATAACGGCAATGTTGTGTTTAAGTTAGAGCAAGAAAGAATTGATTACTCTGTGCCAAACCCAGATAGGGTTATCCACATTGTTGGCGTGTATGCAGTAAGCTCAATGAGTCTATACGTTGATGGTATTTTGGTTGCATCCAAGCCAGTATCTATTTCCTTTTCAAACTCATCTGTCACCTTTGTGTCTGGACCAGCATCAAACGATGAGTATTTTTTAATTGATTGTCCAGCTATATATAGATATGCTATTTCACAAAATTCAATAATATCTCACTATAACAATTTATTTTTAAATACAGATGAACAAATCTCTGTTCCAGACCGTGGAGAATTATTTAGAGCGGCAGAGAAGTATCAAGACATAGAGTCAAAATATGTTTACCCAGTTCAAGTTTTATGGGAGTCACTTGTTTATGATAATGAAGCGATTGCATATAATGAAAGAAATAATAGCGTATATCTAAAGTCAGGATTTACTTCTGGAGAATTTATAGAAGACTTAGTTTTAAATGTTACAAAAAATTATGTTTCATCTAAAATTGATTGGGTTGCTTCTAGCGGCGTATCAGTTTATGTTTCAGAAACCTCAGAATCTGGTCCCTGGGAGCTATGCTCAAACGGTTCATCTATTCCAGGATTTACGCAAGGTTCTGACTTCTCTTCATCAAAAATTTTATACTTTAAGGTTGTGTTTGAGTCCGAAGACTCAGACATTTATATTCCAGAGATGTATTCTTTAAAAATTTATTTCTATTTAGAAAAGAAAATGTTTGCTCATAATGGAGGAAGCACACTATCTATATCCGAACCAGATTCTGGATCTATTTGGGATATTGATATATCAAACAATAGCTATCCAATAAGAATGAGAAATAGTCAGAATGGTATACGACCTAACTCATCAGCATTTTTTGTAAATGCAGTAAATGAAGATAGATGCATTGAGATGATATTTACACCTAAATCTTTATCAAGTGGGTATTTAATATTTAATAAAACAGATGCTGTTGAAACATATCTTTCATGGGCGGCAGGCGGAATAATATCTAAATCAAATATTAGCAATATATATATAAATGGCAATGACGCATCTTCAGCAACAAATATATCTCAGTATATAAATATAGATGAGCCAAACTATATACTAATAAAAACCACATCTCCAATTACTGGTGAAATATGGTTTAATGGCAAGCAGCTCCTTGGGAATCGGTCTGGCGTTCTAGACGATAACTTGTATCAAAACATAGCCCTATATTCAAGCTCAGAAATTGACCATCAAGAACACTATGATTTGTACGTTGGTAAGCCTGCCTCTAGCTCGCAGGATTCAGCATTATCCATGACAGAAGAGTCTATTATGACATACTCTAGAGACAGAGTGGTGCTTCAGATCATATAATTTTGTCACAGTAAGCGACAAAAGCTGGACTTATGTATACAAAGATGGTAAAATAATTAACTATGGACATCAAAAGAACTAGCGCTAAAATGAAATCTGGTGAGACCAGGTTAGGCGTTTATGTCTGGGAGATGCCTGATGGAAGATGGGTTGGAGACGAAGATAACAACTTCCTTTCTATTAACTCAATGATAGGGAATAAAGAGCGCATTGCACTACTAGCACAGGCAGTAGCACACTACGGGATTGATGTTGGTCAGCCTAAGTTTATTGAAGGAAGCCGACAAATCGATGATGAAGAGTTTGAATACCAAAAACAAAGACTTAGATGGGGATTGACCCCAGACCCAATGGATATTGGTGTTCACAAAGAAGAGATGGCTAAGCTGAAAGGTCTTAATAAATGATTGAATACGAAGACGACAATGCAACAGACAATCTTGAAATATCTAACGTCGCAGACTGGATGAGATTTAATAATCCAACAACACAAAAATCTGACGACCTGTTTGACATTGAACCAGAAGAAATTTTAAAGCTCTCAGGTCTTGGACCATCATTTAGAAGAAAAGTATCGAGAGATATTCAGAAAGCATTTACTGGTAAAGACGGATCTGTAAGCCAGCAGCTTCAGCATCAGCAAGCTGTAAGTGGTTATGCAACGTTTGATTTAATTCAGCCAGAATATAACTTAGATTATCTTTCAACAATATATGAAATTTCTCCATACAACTATGCAGCAATAAATGCAAAGGTTGCAAATATAGTTGGCCTTGGCTTTGATTTTATTGAATCAAAAAAGACTACAGATACTTTAGATGAGATAGAAGATGAAAAGCAGCTAGATCGAGCACGTAAAAAACTAAATAGAATTAAACAAGATTTAAATCGCTGGCTTGAAGACTGTAATGAAGATGAAACATTTACTGAAACTTTAATTAAGTTCTACACAGACATAGAGGCTACTGGTAATGGTTATCTGGAGGTCGGTAGAACGACGACTGGAAAGATTGGGTACATCGGTCATATACCTGCTAAGACAATGCGTGTAAGACGCCTTAGAGACGGTTTTATCCAGTTGCTATATGGAAAGGCTGTATTCTTTAGAAACTTTGGAGATACTAAAACAGTAAATCCTATAGCTGGTCAAGAAGATAGACCAAATGAGATTATTCATATTAAAAAGTATACTCCAAAAAATAACTACTATGGAATACCAGATATTATTGCAGCTCAAAATGCTATGGCTGGAAACGAGTTTGCTGGAAAATACAACTTAGATTACTTTGAAAATAAAGCGGTACCTCGATATATTATTACGGTTAAGGGTGCAAAGCTTTCTCCAGAATCAGAAAGAAAATTGCTTGAGTTTTTCCAGGTTGGACTAAGAGGTAAAAACCACAGATCTTTATATATTCCACTTCCTCCAGATTCACCAGATTCAAAAACTGAATTTAAGATGGAGCCAATCGAGGCAGGTTCTCAAGAATCTTCTTTCAATGTTTATCGCCAGGCAAATAGGGATGAAATATTAATGGCTCACAGAGTGCCAATTAATAAAATTGGTACCCCAGCTGGTATTAATTTAGCAGCAGCAAGAGATGCTGATAAGACATTTAAAGAGCAGGTCTGTAGACCAGCCCAGGCAAATCTTGAAAAGAAATTAAATAAAATAATTCAGGAAATGACAGATGCATTAGAGCTTAAATTTAATGAATTGAGTCTAACGGATGCAGATACTCAGTCTAAGATAGACGAAAGATATTTAAGATTCCAGGTTATAACTCCAAATGAAATTAGAGTAAGAATGGGTATGGTTCCAAGAGATGGTGGGGATGTTCCAGTAGACCTTGCAGCCCAAGCAGCTGAAATTAAAGCCCAAGCCAACCAAAGCAGAGCCCGTGACCAAGAAAGATCTGCAAACTCACCAGACAAATCTGGGGAGGGCAGAAATGCAAAGGGAGATGGAAGACAAGTCAACTAGTCCTACTCAACTAGTTATTTGCCTTTTGATACAAGAATCCCTATAATATATAACATATGATTATAGAAAAGTCACATTGGTCGTCTAATGGAAATGCTATTAATTTATCAGTTCCATTTACAAAGGTCAATAGAGAAAAAAGAACAGTCTCAGGATTTGCAACATTAGACAACCTGGATCAGACTGGTGATGTCGTTACTCAAGAAGCTAGCATGAAAGCATTTGAAAGCTTTAGAGGAAATCTAAGAGAAATGCATCAACCTCTTGCGGTTGGCAAGGTTGCATCATTTAGACCAGAAACTTTTTATGACCCAACTACAAAAGAATTTTATAACGGAGTTTACGTTGATGCTTACATCTCAAAAGGCGCTCAGGATACCTGGGAAAAAGTATTGGATGGAACACTAACAGGTTTTTCAATTGGCGGAAAGATTATTGAATCAGATAACGAAGTAAACAAATCAACTGGAGCATCTGTAAGATTTATTAAAGAATACGCACTTGTTGAACTATCAATCGTTGATTCACCAGCAAATGAACTATGCAACATTTTATCTATTGAAAAAGTAAACGGACAAATGGTATTCAAAGGTATCGCAGCAGATGTCAAAATGGAAAATATTTTTTATTGTGCAGATAGCGATTCTGTTTTTATGTCAACAGAGTCTGAATATTTATCACCAGTTACTGGTAAGAAAACAGAACTAATTGGATGGGTAGAATCAAACGACGTAAATAAAGCAAAAGAAATAGAGAAGATTCTTGATTCACGTAGATCAAGATTGCAAACATTGCCTGACAACACAAATATAAATATGGCAATTGCAGAAGGAGGAAATGAAGTGGAAAAGCTTAATGTAACAGAAGCAACTCCAGTAGTAGAAGAAGCAGTAGCCGTAGAAGCACCTGCAGAAATTATTGAAGAAGTTGCACCAGCAGTAGTAGAAGAATCTGCTGAAGTTGTAGCTGAAGAAACTTCTGCCGAAGTTCTGGAAAAATCAGCAGAACTAACACAGCAGGAAGCACCTGACTTTGTTAAAATGCTAGGCGACCTTAAGGGTTTCTTCTCAGAGACTTTGGAAAAGGCCTCTGAGGCAAACGCTGCTCAGGTTTCAACAATCAAGGAGACAGTCGAAGCTTTTAGCAAGAGTGTTGACGTGAGAATTTCAGAATTAGCAGAAAAGCATACAGAACTCTCAACAGCAGTTGATTCAATTAAGTCTATCATGGACACAGTTGAAAAAAGAGTAGACGCAGTAGAATCAGATACTGCAATCAAGAAGTCCTCTGACCTTGGCGGGTCAGCAGGAGTAACAATCAAAAAATCAAAATGGAACGGCACTTTCCTCGGTTCCGTTAGCGAATTAACAAAATAAGGGTATGGTGAACAACTAATGAGTAATGAACTATTAGCTAAAGCAGCTGAAGCAGGCACAACACTAACAGGTGGAATGACAGGCTCAGCAGACCCAACCGACGGAATTCACGTAGGTTCCGAGGGTAAGGGAGGCTTGCTCAATCCTGAGCAATCCGCAAGATTCCTCGATTACATGTTCGATGCAACAGTAATCGGTAAAGTAGCACGTACAGTCCGTATGAAGGCTGACACTACAGAGATTGATCGTATCGGCGTCGGTGAGAAGCTTATGAAGCTTGCAGCTGAAGCAGAGAACACTGGCTCAAACGCAGCAGTACAGTTCTCAAAGATTTCTCTCACAACAAAGAAGCTTCGACTAGATTGGGAGCTTTCAACTGAGTCTCTAGAAGACAATATTGAAGGTGCAGATCTAGAAGATCACATTGCAAGACTTATGGCAACACAGGCTGGTAACGACCTTGAGGACGTAGTTCTTAACGGTAACACAGCTCTAACATCAGATGCACTATATAAGTCATTTGACGGTGTTGTTAAGCTTGCAAAAGCAAACGGCCACGTAGTAGCTGGAGCGGGCGCAAACGTGTCTCGTGAAATCTTCAACAAGGCTCTTAAGGCTATGCCACGTAAGTACAAGCAGCGTCGTCCAGACCTACGCTTCCTTGCAGGCTCAAACCTTATTCAAGATTACTTGTACTCAACTTCACAGTTGGGTAACTATGGTTCTGCAAACCCACAGGATATTGCTTCAAGCATCATCCGTGGAAATGAGCCAGGACTAGGTGGACCAGCAGGTTTCGTAGCTCCATTCGCATTTGGTATTCCAATTGTTGAAGTTCCGCTACTTAAGGAAACACAGACAGGTTCATATGTAAGCCCATCAGGAGACCACGGAGACGTCCACTTGACATTCCCAAATAACGTTGTTATTGGTATCAAGCGTGATGTAACTGTTTACCGCTTCTTCTGGCCAAAGAAGGACTCAATCGAATATACAATGTATACTCGTGTTGGTACCCAAATTGAGCAGGCAGATGCATGGGTAGTCGTAAAAGACGTTAAGGTTGCTTCTTAATTAAATAAGAAATAACTACCGAAAGGCCCCCAATTAATTTTGGGGGCTTTTCATTTTAATTTAGTAGTGCTATAATTTATATACATACCAAAGGAGTATATATGTCATTTGACACACTAAAAGTCAAAGATCTGAAAACACTAGCAGCGGACTTCGCAGTTGATGTTGACGGACTAAAAAATAAAGCAGATATAATTGCAGCTCTTACAGAAGAAGGAGTAACTTGGTCAGTGTATCAAGATACACTTAAGAAGGTCGAAGATGCAAAAGAAGACGCAGATGAAATTCTTCCTAGACTAGATCCAACTCAAAAGATTGATGAAGATATGGTGCTTGTAAAGATGGATAGAGCAAATGCTAGATATGATGCACTAGGTTTTACTTTTACCAGAGAGCACCCATTTGTAGCAATGATGCCAGATGTGGCTCAAGAAATTTTTGATAAGGAGGAAGGGTTTAGATTAGCTACACCTAGAGAAGTACAGGAGTACTATAACTAAGCCTAACAAATGGCAGAAATATATAAGGATACAAACTCACCAATAAAAACAAGAATTTCTTGGAGAGGCGAAGTATTAGATAATCAAAATCCAGTTGTTGTGGTCGTATATGACATAACAGAGGACCCTATGGTTATTCCAGCAATTGATCCTACAGAACATGTAGGTATCTATGTCGCAGAGGCGGAAGAATCTAATCCTGGAACTTATGTAGTTTATCTACCATTAAACTTAACAGATAGATTAAAAAGATTAAAGCTTGTATGGCAGTTTACAATAGATGGTGTTAATACAGAGTATCTTACTACCTACTGTGATGTTGTTGTTCCATATGTAAGCTTAGCAGAAGTTATTGAAGATTTGGGTCTTGGGGCAGATGCTTCGGACCCAAACTTCAAAACTTATCACGAGCTACGAATGGCAGAAAAGTATGCAAGAAAAATGATTGAGTTTTATACTGGTCAAAAGTTCTTCTTGTTTGATGATAAGTTTACAGTAATGGGAAATGATTCAGACACACTACCACTTCCTAGAAAAATTTACTCTCTTCATACACTAGAGCAAAACGATCAAATGCTTATTGATAATTTTAATAATATAAACCATTTAGGTTATACTGTTGAGCCAACTACCAGCGGTTTTGGTATTAAGATAAATCAAAGTAATATAGTAGATCAAGACGTGTATGTAGCAAATGGAATGGTCCCGCCTTCAATACATGATTTAAGTCCAAATGTATTTAGAAGAAAAAATCATTACGATGTTTATGCAAGATTTGGTTGGGACTCAGTTCCAGATGAAGTAGAGCAAGCAGCCATCGAAATAATGCGTACTTACTTTGCTAAAGACCGTGTCTGGAAAGATAGATATATTAATAAAATATCAACAACAGATTGGGACTTCCAGTATTCTTCTGATGCATTTACTGGAACTGGTTCATCGTACGCAGACAAGTTGCTTCAAGACTACGTTGTAACCCAGATGGTAATAGTGTAATGTTTGATGTAGTTGATGGCTTAATGTCTATGTCTATGGATGTTTATAGACAACAGGAGCAGCAAGATCCAGATACTGGCGCAATAGTAAGAGAGTTTTCTTACAATAAAACTATTAGCTGCTATGCAAGAGGCATTATTAGCCAATCAACTGGTAAGTCAAACGATAGACAAAAGTTTGGAAATAGATATTCTAACGAGCAGTACCTTGAGGTTAGAACCTCAGATCGTCTTACAGCTAGAGATAAGGTAAAAAATATTAGAGATGCACATGGGAATCCAATTTGGTATGAGCTAAACTATCCTAGTGATACTGATACTGTTTTTGACGTCATTGGAACAACGCCAATAACAGATCCATTTGGAAATGTAGTTGGGTATAACTCATCACTTCAAAGAGCGGAGAACCAGCAAATTGGCATCTGAAATTTTAGCAATTAGAGCAGCAAGCGGATTAGTAAACTTAATGTCTAATAAGCCTGCTAGTGGTGCAATAAAAGACAGTACTGTAGCTCAAATATCTGCAGCATTGTTTTATAAAACAAATGTTATGGCAAAACTTGCATCAAATTCACAATTTCAATCTGCTTTCAGGAATGTAATCTTTGATCAACTTCAACAAGATTTTGGAGATTATATAGATGCAAAAGCAAGAACTTCCAGAAAAGCTTTTCACCATGTTTATGAGTGGGATAGATCTGGAGATAATGAAGCTCGTCTATTTAAATTAAAACAGCTTCCAGCAGATGGTTTATCTTTAAAAATTAATTATGAACTATTGGATTCAAAGTCATTTGTACCATCTGAAAACTCAAACAATAGACACGTCTTTGTTAAAAAAGCTTCAGTTATGGAAGAAGGAAAGACCGTAGTCATAGCGCCAAGATTTTCAGAAAGACTTGTTTTTGATGTAAATGGATATACTGTTTTTATGCCAAAGGGAGAATCGGTTACTGTAAGAAAGCCTGGAGGAGCTGGAACAAAGAATTCATTTTTTTCAGCATATAAATATTTCTTTACTGGTCAGCTAGTTAATATGTCTATTAAAAAATCAGGATTTCAAAAGCTTTTTAATTCATCTCTTTCAAGGGCGCTTGGAGTTCCATCACAAGTTAGAACAGTTAAATATAGCTTCTCTGCCAATCAGTTGGCGAATGAAGCTGATGCTGCAACATCAGCAGCGTTTGCGAGGTTAGCAAATGGCTAATTATAAATTAGATGCAATGTTTGAAATCAGAAAGTTTTTATGGAACAGACTGACCTGGCTTGGAATTTTTAATGAAGAAGATTACTACTCAGAGAACTTGCGTGAGTCTTTAATCCCAATTGTGCCAGTTCAACAGCAGCCAGAAATGAATCAGTTTTTGAGCGGGAAAAAACATATAGTTTACGATAAGATAGGCATGTCATATGAGAACAATTGGATGATATGTTGCGAGCAGATCCTTTTGACCATATATTCAACAGAACTTATTGATATTGTAGAGATCAGAAACTTTCTTACAGATGAGTTTAGAAGAATGGATGAGTCTGCAAGGGATGTTAATAAGTGGGCGGGATTATCAGATAAATTCAAGTTCCACAGTATCCATATAGCAGATATATCATCTACAGCCCCATCAGAAGAAATACAAGGATTTTATGCCTCAGATGTCATATTAGAGATAAAGTACTCTAGAATTGTTGACTCAGTAGGCAGGTTTGCCTAGTTTGCCTTTTATACCCTAGTAGAGTAAAATTAGACTAGAGGAAAGGGCCTAGCCAGCCACACATATATGTATTAATTTCATGAAATCAGGAGGCAACAAAACATGGCACAAAACACAGGAGACGCCCGCAATATTCTTGTTGGCGCATCACCGTTGTTCCTTTCTGTAGATGACTCTACAGTATCAGGTTACGACAACAGCATGGAAGCAGGCGTTACAAACGCAGGCTCAGCAAACAATTCAACATTGGTACCAGCATTTGAAGAGGGAGAGTCATATACAACAACTCTCAACGCTCTTACACCAAATTCAGCAGGAGGACTTACAGCAGCAGCTTACCGTAACGTAGGTTATACAAATAACGGTCTTCAGATCAGCTATCAGCCAACATACGACTCAGTAACAGTTGATCAGCTTCTAGATACAGCTAAGCTATTTAAGTCTGCTATGCAGGTTCAAATTTCAACAGAAATGGCAGAAGGTACTCTAGAAAACGTTCTAGCAGTATTTGGTCAGAAGAAGGACACATTGGCTTCATCTGGCTCAGGACTTGCAGCAACTGATACACTTGGATTGGAAGCAGGTGCACTTGGCTCAGCTCCAACAGAGCGTCAGCTAATTGCAGTTGGACAAGGTCCAACTTCAGAAGCATCAGCAACTGAGCGTGTATATTATGCACGTCGTGTTCTATCTGTTGAGCAGTCACAGTTCTCTTTGGCTCGTACAGCAGCAACAACATTCCCAGTAACATTCCGTCTTCTACCATCAGGTGATTCAGCTCACGTTGGTTCAGAGTACGGTAAGATTATTGATCGTGTTCTAGCAGTTTAATTATATTAATAATTAGCAATAAAGCCTCCAAGAAATTGGGGGCTTTATTGTTGTACCCTTATAATGATTATGCTATAATAATTTAGACGATCCTTAAGGAGGATAAATTGGCAACAACTGTATATGATGTAGAAGAGATTGAACTACAAAGCGGAGCTAAAGTAAAGCTCAAGCCATTATCAATCAAGCAACTACGTAAGTTCATGGAAGTAATTAAGAAGGTTCAGGAAGCAGAAGACGAAGCTGCTACGCTTGGAATCTTGGTAGAGGCATGCGGAGTTGCACTAGAAACTCAACTACCAGATCTAGTCGCAGATCTTGACAAGCTTGAAGATGCATTGGACGTACCAACAATCAATCGCATCCTTGAAGTTTGTGGAGGTATTAAGATGGACGACCCAAACCTAATAGCGGCAGCGGTACTGGCTGGTCAGAACTAGATCTAGCCGCTTTAGAAGGCCAAGTTTTTCTTTTAGGACATTGGAAGAATTACGAGGAGTTAGAAGAGAATTTATCAATGCCAGAATTGATTCAAACCATAACAGCGATGAATCAAAAAGAACATAACCAGAGAAAGTTTGCAGCATCACTAAAAGGAATACAATTAGATGATGATGCAGAAGAAGAAAAACAAAAAGGTTCTACCTTTGAAGATATCCAAAGAAGGGCGCTTGGAATAACTGCAGCAGCAGATGATGTTGTTAGTTTACAAGGTCCGTTAGCAGCGCAAGCTGGATTTGGAATTGGCGCAGGGTTAGGATACTCTAGGAGTAAATAGTGGCTGACGAACAAATTGTAACGAGTATAGTCGCCAAAGCCGACTTGTCTAGCCTTGTGTCTGAAGTACACAGGGCTAGTGCTAGTCTCCAACAACTACAACGTGAGCTCCTTGCTTCAAACAAAGCAATATCTTCTTCAACAAAATTAGCAAATAATCTATTTAGAGATACATTAACTGGAAGCGGACAGTTCTCAAGCCACTTTGTAAACTTAAATTCAGACGTAGATAAGTTTGGTAAAAATTTAGATGCTGGTAGGCTAAAGCTTAAAAATTATTTCCAGACATTTAGAGAACACGCTACAACTCAAAAGGGAATGATCAGGGAGCTTGCCAAAGAACAGGTAATGCTTCAAAATTCAGTTCTACAACCTTTAGGCAGAAATGCTCAAGGTTTAATGCAGTACAATGTAATGATTCCTAGAGGATTAGATGCGGTAAAGAATAGCGCTCAACTAGCTCGCATGGAAATGCAAATCATGAATCGTGCATTGTCTGAAGGAGCTGGATCTCTAATTAACTGGGGTAAAAATACTCAATGGGCTGGTCGTCAGTTAACTGTTGGACTTACAGTTCCACTAACAATGTTTGGAAGTGCTGCAGGAAAAGCTTTTAGAGAAGCAGACGCAGAGCTTGTAAGATTAACAAAGGTCTATGGCGGCCTAGCGGCAACATCTGCTTCAGACTTAAAAGCAATTAGAGAGGAAGTTGTTCAAACAGCAAAAACATTGTCAAAAACAATGGGTGCCTCATTCAAAGACACTATTGCACTTGGAGCTGATATTGCTGCTACAGGACAAACTGGCAACGAATTGCTTGGGTCAATTGCTGAAACAACAAGATTAGCAATACTTGGTGAAGTTGACAGACAAGATGCAATGAAAGCAACGCTATCTATTCAAACAGCTTTTAAGCAAAATACACAACAACTTACAGAATCAATTAACTTCCTTAACGCAGTTGAAAACCAGACATCAACAACTCTTAACGATTTAGTAGAGGCTATTCCAAAAGCTGGCCCAGTAATTCAACAGCTTGGCGGAAGCGTTAAAGATTTAGCTCTTTATCTTACAGCAATGAGAGAAGGTGGAGTTAGTGCATCAGAAGGCGCTAATGCATTAAAGTCTGGTCTAGCTTCTTTAATTAATCCAACAAAGCAAACAGTTGGAGTTATGTCCGACTTTGGCATTGACATAATGGGTATGGTTGCAAAAAATACTGGCAATACAACTGGAATGTTGATGGACTTGCAGAGAGCCCTAGACAGCCTTGACCCTTTAAGTAAAGCTAGAGCAATGGAGCAGATGTTTGGTAAGTTCCAGTTTGCAAGAATGAGCGCACTGCTTAATAACTTAGGTAAGCAAGGAAGCCAGACTCTTCAAGTTTTAGATTTAATGAAAGCCAGCACAGCAGACCTAGCTAATGTTGCTAGCCGAGAATTAAAAATGGTTACAGAATCTGCATCTGGTAAATATAAAAGAGCAATTGAAGGTCTTAAGGCAGAGCTTGCAGATGTTGGCGAAGAATTTTTAGGTGTTGCCACAAAAATTATTAGTGCAGCAACAAAAATTTTAGATTTCTTTACTGGGCTACCAACTCCAATTAAAAAAGCACTTACATTCTTAGCAGGATTTACTGCACTTGTTGGGCCTCTTATTATGTTAACTGGTGTGCTTGCTAACTTCTTTGGCTATATCACTAAGGGTATAGTTCAGCTAAGAGCATTCTTTATGAAAGCAAACGGCTGGAAGATGCTTACCCCAGAAATTATCGCAGCTCAAAAAGCTGCAGAGATGGTTGAGAACGCATTCTATTCAGATGCAGCAGCGGCACAAGTGCTACACAATGCACTTCAAAAATTAGTTTTAGATTATCAAAACTTACAAGCAGCATCTACTAAGAATGCCATACCAGTAAACCCAGGTCTTTCTACTGTAGCTGGAAATACTGTTATGGTTGGCGGACGAAGAGTTGTTGATCCAAATGATCCGTATGTTGGTGATATTAATACAAGAGCAATGTCTCATATCAATCCTAGAGATCCAAATAATCCAGCAACTATATTCGGTGGAGTTCCTGGCGCTGTTCCAGTTAATAGAGGAATATCAAGAACTCCTCAGATGTACATGCCAGATAGACTTCCAAATATTGAAGGTTTGACAAGCGTAAAGAATATATCAACAGGCATTGTCCCAGCCGAAGCGGCAAAGTTCCATGCTCTCATGGCCACACTTGGAATGCAAACAGAGCAAGAAGTTGCAATGCTAAAGAAAACAATTGCTATGGGAGGCACTGTAAGCGCAGACCTACTTAATACATTTGATGATATTCTTCCAATAACTCAAAAGTTTGCAAACAGCGCAGCAGAGCAATCAGCTTTAATTGTACAACAGTTAAGAAATGCAGACATAACAGTTGAGCAAGCAAAGGCTAGAATAATTGCGTTGAACGCACAGATTGAAGCAGACATGGGTGCTGCTGTAACAGCTTATGCTGCAAGTAGAGGAAGAACAATAGATTTAACAAAAGCTCCAATGATGAACCAGCCAGTCGTAGATGCAAATGGGCAGTTTACATTAAGAGATCTTTATAAGAAAAAAGCAAATGCCGCAGTCATGGAAGAGTTTGGCAGAGTTCGTGGAGTTAGAACATTTGGTGCACCATATAGTATTCAAACAACAAGAATGCCTAAATTTAATATTGGTGGAGATGTTGAATCTTTTGGACCAGGTAAAACTCAAGTATCTGGACCATCTTCAATTAATTATGACGACAGACTTGGAAGTGTGCCAGTTGGTGGATATGTATTAAATCAGTCTGCATCTATGGACCCAGCAAACGCACCACTTGTTGCGATGGCTCCTGCTACATATGAGAATGGCGGAGAAATAACAGCAGCGTTAACTCCAAAAGAAACAGTATTTGGTCCAAAGATTCAAAGAATGCCAGAGTTATATGCAGCCGTAGATGCTGCAAATAGTGGATATAATTTTGGCGGGCAGATAATGAATGGTATTACTGGATATGGTAAAAAGACTGATAAGACTCCACAGGTAGAAGATAAAGCTTATTATAAGAAGCAGATTAAAGAGTATCTAAGATTTATAAATAACCCAAGATACGAAGATGATATTAGACTAAGAATGATTATGCTTGATGCTGCAGAAATGGTTGGCAAAGCAGGAATTCCTATGGATAAAGCTATCAATATTGCAGCAAGCAACTTTGATCTAGCTAAGCAAAAGTCTGGTGGATCTTTAAATAAGTTTATTGATTTAAGAATTAAGCAGGTTCAAGGACTCGAAAGAAGATATCCAAAACTTAAACTTGCTAATTCTGCAGATACAAGAACTGGCGGAGGAAGCAAGGCTCTTAACTACGAACTAAATAACGTAAGATCAGCCATGCTTTCAAATCCTAAATTTAAAAATGTATTTGATTTAATTGAAGGAATAACTCCAACAGATATAAAGAATTCAAAGGGTATGCCATTGCTACAAGGCTTGCATGCTAGAGGACACGTAAAGAGACATGGCACAGTTGGTTATGGCACAAGCGGTCATATGGGAGTTGCAGCGGTTATTCCACATGGAATTAATAGCATTATGGCAAGACTTCAAGATATTGGAATATCTCCAGATGTTCTTAATCTAACTGGCGATGATGCAAGAAAGAATTTTGAAATAGCATTAAAGTCTGTTGGAATGCACAAGATGACAACAATTGATGACATAGCAACAGCACTTGAGGATAATAATCTATTTAAGAGCAAATCTGAAATTGCATCTGGGCGTGTAGTAAGAGCAACTTCAAAACAAAGAAATGACCTACAGATGTTCTTAGAAGCTGTTATGTCTAGAAAGAAATGGATGTTGATTCCTAGAGGAAGACCTCCTATTATGACACCAGTTCTAGCAAAGCTTAATATGGGTGGAATGATTCCAGGAGGATCAATATCTAAAAATAGATCATCATATGGAAATGTTTCACCGTTACTGAAGCTTCTTGCGCCAGATAAGCAATTGAAGATTTTGCAGCAAGCTCGTGAGATGTCAAAGGCAACAGCAACTGGAATTTATAAAGATGTTGCTCCAGTTAATTATGGACATATGGTTGCACCAAGTTCTGGCATGAGCTATCCAATTCCTGGAGTTTCTGGTTTGTATAAAGATGCAGACGGAACTTTAAAATTCTTTAAGGGTGTTCCAAATGAAATATCTGCAAAGGCAGAAATATATGGAACTAGAATGGCAAGAGAAGTTTTTGGGCTTGAATCGCCAGAGCAAACAGTTAGAACAATAGCAAACCCACTAGACCCAACTGGCAAATCCAAGCTACTTGGCCTAGAGTCACCATTTGATAAAAAGTTTGCAGTCGGAGGGACTAAGTTCTCTGAAGATGAAATGATTAGACAAACAATTGCATCTTTAGTTATGAATAACAAGGACTTGTCACCAAGCAATGTCTACGGAAATGTTCTAGCAGATGTAGGAGCCGCAGGAGTATTCCCTAAAGCTTCAGGAAACACCGAGTTTGCAAAGAATTTGCCTTCTATGGGAGACCAGGGAGTAATTAATTTGCTTGGAGTTAAAGGTGGAGCAAGAAAAGATTTTGCTGTAAACACTGCACCAATAGCTGCTAGAATGACAGCTGCACAATATTCTAGAAAAATGAAAAAGGCAATGGAAAAGATGTATCCAAAGCTTGTTAAATTTGTTGCTACTCTTCCAAAAGAAGACAGAGGTCCATACATACAATTACTTAAAAGATTTGAAGATGGAATGGAGAATACAGATTTTAAAAAGCTTCATGGAATTCACGTTCAAGCTAAAAGAAATAGCGGAGGGCCCGTTGGAGGATCAATTCAAAGAGGACGTTATGCTTATGGCAGACCAGGCAACCCTGCAAAGAGAGCTGCATGGGAAGCAGAGCAACGTGCACAAAAAGAAAGAGATGCAGCTGCAGCAAGATCTAGAGCGGCATCGCATCAAATTTATGGACAGCAAGCTTTAACATCTGGGTTGGGTAGAGAGGCTGTAAGAACTGGAACAACAACTTTTTATAATCCAGGAGCAGCAATTCAGCAGCAAATGCTTCAGCCTCTGCGTAATGCTCAGCTAATGTACACAGGACATTTAAATGCTTTATCAAAGAGTATTGCTAAGTCTATGATGATTGGATCAGTTATTCTAAGAGCTTCAATAAAGACATCTGGATCTTATATTGGCGGAGCATATAAGGATTTTGGAACTAGTATTGTTAACTCTGGAAAAGCTGCTATGCAAAGAATACAAGCTAGTGCAAGAAATCTAAAAACCCAAATTATAGCGGAGCAAAATGCTTATGCTGGTAGAAATTATCCAGTAGGACAAGCACCTCAGCAAGGATTATTTGGTCCAGGGTATATTGGAAAGTACAAAGATCTTGGAGACGGACTACAGTCAAGAAAAGTCGGATCTTTAGGATTTAGAAAAACAGAATACCTTGTAGATGGAACATCAATGACTGCAAAGCAAGCAAAAGCTGCTGGTGTTGCAATACCACAAAGAGCAAATGGAATGTCTATGGGTGCTCAAATGGGAATTGGTATGGCTGGAAGCATGGGCGGTATGGCTCTTATGCAGAAAGAAAAGGTTAATGTTTTAGGTAAAGAAATGTCTGGTATGTCTGCTGGCATGGGAGTTATGATTGCTAGCAGCGTACTTCCACTTCTTCCTATAGGAAAGATGGCAACTGCAGCCAAGAATGGTATTGGTGGAGTAACAAAGGCTATAGGAGCATTACGTACTGGTGCCATGACGGCAAGTAAAGTTATTGCTGGACTTCTGAGGTTTGCAAAAGCATTTGGTCCAATCGGATTAGCAATTAGTGCAGTCTTTGAAGGATTTATGATTTACAAGAGAGTTCAAGATGATTGGCAAGATGCTCGAATGGGTCTTTCCATGACAGCAAAAGCTGCTGAGCAAGCTGGAATTAAATACTTTAATCTGCAAGAAACAATGCAGGGTTATATTGATAAGCAAAAGTTAGCAGCAGCTGCAGCCAAGGGTGCTGCTAGCAGCTCAATTGGAATGCCAGGTCTACCGCAGTCTATAGAAGAAATGAAAAAGGCTAAAGAAGAAGGCAAGGGCCTTAAAGATCTAATTGAGTCTTTAAATAGATCTCAGAGTACAGAAGAAACACAAAGACTTGTTAATAACCAAAAGGCACAGATGGTTGCTGCTGGCATGAGTATAGAAGAAGCAAATAAAAAGATATACGGTGCGCTTGCTAATAGCAATAAAGCATCTCAATCTTACAAGATGCTTGCAGATCAACAATTTGGTGCAATTATAGATAAATCATCTGCAGCTGAATTTGCTGTCGGTAATCTTCTTAATACATTAAATAATGGGGCTGGCACAGCTGATTGGTATAAAGAAGTAGGAAATGGATTTGAAGGATTAATTAATGTATTCTCAAATGCAACAAGCTCATTAGTTGGAACAAAAGATGCACTTGGAAATGTTATTGATGAGTATGAAGCCTATCAAATAGTTATGGCTAAAACTGAAGCAAATAATCCAAAAATGAATGAATCAATTGGTTCAGACGTGTATAACAACCTTGCAAAAACTCAACCATTGCTAGCATCAATTACAAATGAAACAGATACAATCAAGGGTATTTTAGCAAAATGGAAATTATTTACAGCTGGAATTAATATTGATTTGAGTAAAATTGATTCTACTCTAGCTAACAAGCTTGCTGGATTTACATCTGCAATTGGCACAGGAATTGATCAGCTAACAAAAGCAGCAAATAATGCCACAACATATGGAACAGTTGGATCAGCATTAGCTAAACTACAAAAAACAATTAGTGCAACATCTGCAGCATCTCAAAGAGCAGCGGCGGCTTCACAAAGAAGTGCACAAGAAGAGCTTAAAACAATTGCTAAGAAGATTAAGCTTATTGAAGATGAAAAAAATAAAAAGCTAGAATCTTTAAGAGCAACTCAGGAAGCATCAAATTATGCCCTAGAATTACAAAAACTTCAAATAGAATATGCTGATGCTGTATCTCGTGGAGATACACAGGCAGCAGCAAGAGCTAGACTTGATATTGATCAGCTTACAATGAATAGACAGAGCGAGCTAGCTTCTAAAGCAATTGAAGATGCTGCAAATAGAGCTAAGGCTCCTTTAGAAAAAGATGCTGAAGCAATACAAAATAAGTCTGATAAGCAAGGTGTCGCATTCCAAAATGCTCAAGATAATTCAGCCCTTGCTGGGGAAATTATGACAAAGGTTACTGGCTTCCAGACAAGATACAATGACCTAACAACTAGAGGAATTGAGGCAAAACTTCTGCCAGCAAAAGAAAGAGCAGCAGAAGAAGCTAAAATTACTGCAGAGCTTCTAGCCCTTATAAAAGAAATTCAAGCATCTGGTAAAGGTAGTGGAACAACTGCAAAAACAATAAGAGATGCATTTGCAGCATATTTCAATAAGGATGGAAGCGCAATTAATCCATCTAGCACAACAACTGGATCCCCTACTGGATTTGATAAAAATGGTAAGCCAATTCTTTCAACAGTTACAACACCAAATCAATCTGTCCTTGACACGTTTAATAAAGACATGGCTGCTGTAACTAAGCTTGCATCATCTATAACTGGAGGAGTTACATTAAAACAACTGAGAGATGATGTTCTGATAGCTCTTGGAAAAGCTCCAGGCAAAGCACCCAAAGGCACAACAGAGTTTGGTCCAAGTACAGTTCAAACAGGTACTGGTAAGAATGTATTTGAAGGATTTAAGAGTGCATATGCTAAAGGCCAGGGAACTATGGTTGATGTAAATGGACAAGTTTGGTATAAGTTTAACTGGAATGGGAAAACTTATGTAAGTGATAATTCTGGTGTAGATATTCGCCCATGGGATGAAAAAACAAAAACTATGGGAAGTAGAATTAAGAAGGCTAATGGCGGAGTAGTTAAGCATTTTGGTCCAGGAGGTGGCGTTTACGGACCAGGAACTGGAACATCTGATTCTATCCCAGCAATGCTATCTAATGGGGAGTATGTAGTTAGAGCAGAATCTGTTCAAGCAATAGGTGTACCGATGCTAGATAAAATTAATAAGCTAGCTTCTGGTGGAATGGTTAGCTATGATATACCTAAGTATTCTTCGGGAGGAAGAATAAGGTTTAACGAAGGTGGCCTTGCTTCATCTGGTAGCGCATTGTATAATATCAATGTAGAGCTTAATGGAACTAATCTTACAGCAGATGAAGTTGCTGCATCAATTCATAAAGAAATGAGAATTAGAGAAATGGCCTCTGGAATAAATAGAAGGATTGGTGGATAATGAGTTTTCAAAACCTAAGCAAAGGATCTATCCTCTACATTGAAGCATTAGACCCATATGCAATCGATCCAGCAAATAACCAGTTTGAATATAAGGGTGCAAATTTAGTTGCTCCAGGCAATAAATATACTGCATCTGTAGCAACATCAAATAACTTATCTCTGAGCAATAAAACAAATTTAAGATTTAGAAGAGTTACAGAGCATAACCGTCAACCTCTTTCAATTAATACAAATAGGATTGAGCAAGCTGCACGAATGGCTAACGGAACAACTAGAAAGTATTTTATTGCAGACAAGCTTAGCATATCCGCATCATGGGAAATGGTTCCATCTTTTAGAAATGAGACTGTAGATGGTGGCTGGGGAGCAGAAGATATAAAAAACTTTTATGAAAGCACGGCAGGCCGTGGTGCATTTAGAATTAAATTAAACCCAACAGTATTTTCACCAGAACTTATAACTGATTCAGCTGGCGCACTATCAGATGATTATACATATACTGTTATGTTCACATCATGTGATTTTACAGTTATTAAAAGAGGCATTCAACCTTTTTGGAGTGTTAACATAACTCTGGAGCAGGTATGATAACAGTATCTAATACTACAAAAGATTTACTTAAAAAAGGATATTCTATATCAACTTCTGCGGGGGCGGTAATAGAATATAACCTTAATTCAATGGTAGAGTATATAACTGCAACATCTTCTGCATTAACTAATCCATATTCTAATGCTTTTAAAAAGCTTTTTCCAATAGATACTATATATAAGCCATTTAGACCTTTATCCCCAGGAATTAAATATTTAGTTAATACAACTGGCAATACAGATACACCGCTAAACTCCTTTGAGAGACCAAGAGATATAGATATGGGTACAAAGCCTAGATTATACTATCCTGGTCCAGATATAGTTTATAAGTACTGGCTTGCACCTAAGAATACAAATATTGACATATCACTAGAATATTTTTCAGATGAAGCAAAAACTACAGCAAAATTAATCCCTGCTAATAAAATTATTGCTAGATTTGAAACAAATCATGACACTCCTACATCATGGACAATATCTGGTACCAAACAAGATGGAACAACAATATCTGCAACTGGAACAACATTGAACTCAAATGGGGAGGCTATAATACACTATAATGGAACAACTTGGTCTACTACAGAACCATCGGCATACACAACAACACAATATTTAAAAAAAGTATCTTTAACTGCAGTGAATTCAAATACTGGAAAACTAATTGGTGTTATTGAGTTTAGCCCAAGATGGGTACTGCCAATTGATTCAGATATAGTTTCATTTATTGTAAATAAGGAAACAAGTGCAGATGATAATTCAATTGTGCCAGTTGGAACAATTACTGCAAACTATCTGAGCATATCTTTAATGAAACCACATTCAACTTCTAGATCAATTGTTGAGTATGACATTAAAAATAGTATTGATAATACCAAAATATATTTGTTTAAGAATTCAATTATAAAGCCACATGTTAATATTGGTGATGGTTCAACTAGTGAAAAAGCTCCTCAAGGAACATTCTATGTAAATGGCTGGAGCTTAAGCGAGTTTGGAGATGCTTCTATAGAAGCAACAGACGCAGCCAAGATACTACAGGACACACTTTGCCCACAGCTTTTAGTACAAGACTCACCAGTAACTGCAATAATAAAAAGAGTTTTAGACTCAGTTGGATTTTCTAATTATAAGATAAATGTTAAAAAGACAGACGACAAGGTTGATGATGACTCTATCCCTTCTTTATCTTACTGGTGGTCAGACGGAGATAAAACAGTTTGGGATGTCTTACAAGAGCTGTGTAGAGATATTCAAATGAACGCATTTGTAGATGAATATAATGTTTTAAATTTTTATAGCAGAAATTTAATATATGATAAAAATGTTCAGTCAAAATGGACATTTACTAGCGAAGATATTAGCAGTGGTGGAACTCTATCTTATGCTCCTAATATTATAAGACTTTCTTCTAGAGAATTATTTTCTGCAAACCAAGTTAGGGTTAGATACTCAACAGCGTTTGTTTCAACAAATGATCAGTCAGCGTCCCCACTTTGGAAATCTAGCGAGTCATTCCTTGGTGCAGGCTCACTTGCAACTGATATAACCGATAGCAGCACAATTTTTCAGTTAAATCCAAACACAATAAACTCAGCAAGAACAGATAAAGTACTCGATGCATTTAGTGGTTATGTCATGATTAATGGAGAAATTATTGAGTATGATGGTTTATGGTACCAGTATGTTCCAGCTTCTGGTGGAAACCCAACAAGAGTTTTAGTTAAGACACAATCTGACATATGGAAGTACTCTGCTTTATCTAAACCAGGATACAAAAATTTTTATCCTACTGGAGAGTATAACATTAAAACTAGAGGTGCTCTTACAACATCTAAATCTGATCATAAAAAATCTTTAGATTCTTATATCAATGGATCAGGAGAAAATGATCCAAATAAATTTAATTTATACAAGATTACTTTAGCGACTCCAGACACAGCTAAACTTAAACCTGGTGTAGGTAATCTTACAACTCCAGCAAGTACATCTGGAGAAACTGTAGCAAAAAGCTTTTTAGCTATTTCAAATTTAGATAAAGATAAAAAGACTTTTGACATTGCAATTAAGCAGTTTAATTCAGTTGACACATCAAAGGCGTATTTTTCTTGTGGCACAAGAATGTTTTTTGATAGCCAACTAAATACACCAGAGCAAGTTGGAGGAGTAGGGTTTTGCTTAGATGCTACTGGTAAAAATGGATACTACGTACTTGTTAGAACAACAGCTTTTGCAGGACTTCAAAAAGATATAATGATTGTTAAGGTATTTAATGATAAGCTAACAGTTTTAAAAGATAGCCAACAGACATCAACAAAAACTTTATCTGGCATATATGCTGGAAGTTCATATAATATAGACGTACTTGTTAAAAAAGAAACTAATAAAAACACTATAACTGTATTTATTAATGGATTTAAAATTACAGCAGTAGATGGCGGCTCAGATTCTACAAATTTGTATATACCTCCAACAAATATTACAAAAAATGTTGGGCTACACTGCGGTCAAGGTGTTGCATATTTTGAGTACCTTTATTCAAAATCAATAGATGAAGCAACTTATAAAACAATGAGTCTTAATCAATCGTTTCAGTATAACGGAGTTTATTCTGACGATACCATATCTATGCTTTATGGAGATTTAATATATAATGATGGTGATACTGTTCCAGATCAAAGTGGCTCAATGTTTGAGTTTGGAACAACTGCAAGAGAAATTAGAAAAGTGAAAATATCTTACGATGACCGACCAGCAATCCCGATCCAGTTTAGAACTTCAATGAATAAGTATGCAACTGTATTAGACCAAAGACTGCAACCTTTTACTGCAGAAACTTATATTCTAAACAATACTTCAACTTCTGTTGTTTTAGATGATAGCAACTATACTAGTTTCTATGTGCTGGGAAATTCAATCAGAAGATCTGGTGTGATAGATTATGATACAGACCAGTCTAGTGATTCCGAAAATAAAGAATCAGTCATATTTGATTCTTCTTGGATCCAGTCAGAAGAAGATGCAAAATCCTTAGCAGAATGGATAAAGGCAAATTCCTTAAATAAAGGAAGATATGTGGATATGAATGTCTTTGGAAACCCAATTTTATCAGCAGGAGATATTATAACTATAAACTACCCAGTGTTAGGAATGACAGAAAGTAGCGCTAAATATATAGTTACACGGTGCTCCCTTGAGTATTCGGAAGGAGTAAGTACCTCAATTTCGTGTAGAGCTATCTAATAACGTAATGGTATAATAAATAAATGGGAATTGAAGCAGGAAAAATAGCGGTCATCTTTGATGATGACCCACGCCTAGCAGTAGTATGGAAAGGTGAGTCTGGGGTTACTAAAACAGTACCTGGATCTTTCCCGTTTACCCAATCAACAAGTGGTGGTGGAAATAATGGCGGGGAAGACCCAGATAATCCTAGTGGAAAAAGGCCACAACTAACAGATATAGTATTAAAAGGATTTGAGCTATATGAAGATGCATCTGGAATGCAAAGAGCAAGAGCAAAGTTTAGAATTTACAATTCAAGTGAAGAGCAAATTGATGGATTCTTGTATGCAATAACAATATCAGATAAGCAAGGAGGAAGAGCATGATAACTAAGTTTGGTAAAAGATTCTTGGCTAATTTTATTGCAGGCAACTCCTCATTTGCTTCAAAAGAAATGGCACTGGGAATTGCTACAGAAGCAGAGTACCCACTTGCAGACACTAACTCAAGACTGGGATTTGAATTTTATCGTGTTCCAGTTAGGCAGGGTGGAATAGATATAGATTCTTCTGTTGACCCAGTAAAATACACAGTCATATATTCAGCCACTATACCAACAAATATAGCTGGAAAAATTAATGAGATTGGAATATACTCTGGTCAGTCATATTCTAGAAATTTGTATGACAGCAAGTTTATATCAAACTTTGAGCTACCTTATCAGTGGACACCTGAGCCAGATCTAGATCAATTAGATTACAGAGTTGGCGATAGCTCTCTTATATTCACATCAGATTCAACAAGCCCAAGAGAGTACACGTATGATCTTGGCAGCATGGATATTTCTGGGTATAACCCGTCAGATAGTATATGCTTTTCATACAAGGCTAATGATGCAAATTTGTCTTCAATGAAAGTAAGGCTTTATAGCTCAGACAATGACTATATAGAGTTTACATTCACTGGTCACTCTGTTGGCAGCAACATTAAAACATTAGAGATGTCTGCTGGTATCTCATCTGGAACATTTAATCCACAAAGTGTTATTAAGCTAGGTATTGTTGTTACACCGCTTTCTGCAGCAACATCAGTTTCAGTTGATGGTTTAAGAATTAATGACGAGGATACCTTTGATCCAGAATATGGATTAATTGCTAGAGCATTTTTAGATGACACTATGATTAAAGTAATTGGAAGAGAATCGGCTATAGAATTTAAACTAGATTTATCTTTCGGAGGATAGCATGTCTGAGCAATATCCAGATTTAGGCATAACTCAAAAGCAAGATGGAGATTACTGGGATGTTGTAATCCCAGATCTAGATTGCAGCACTGATTATGCTCTTCAGGTAGCCTGGATATATAGTGATAAGGCTTTAGGCACAAGTGAGTTTTCTGATAGATTTAATTTTACTACACCAGCACCGTCTAGAGTTTGCCCATCAAATGTTTCTGCAACATGGGATGCAAAAGCTGGACTAAACGTAACATGGCAAAAAAATGATCTTCGTGTAAGAAACTATGTTATCAACTTGCAAGCTGGTGGATATACAAGATCCTATCTTATTCCAGCTACTGGAACATCATTAAATTACTCATGGGTTCTAACTAGAGAAAACAATATATTCCAGTTTGGTGGAGTTTTTAGAACATCATTTACATCATTCTCAATTCAAAGCGTTTACGGGGATGGAAGTTCAGACCAATGCCCAGTAACGGTAGAACCGTTTGTTGATCTAGTTTGTACGCATGCTATAGCAGATACATCATGGAGCGTTGTTAGTCAAAACAACGGAATACTTGTTTCATGGCAAGATAGCGGAACTAATTATGGTACATATAGAGAAACAAGGGTGTATGTTTCTGAAACTAATAACCCGTATAGTTGGGAACTAAGGTATACAGGAATTGGTCCAGCATCTATTAAATTAGATACACTCAATACAGTTTATGTAAAACTAAATCATTTATCGTATTCAGATTGTGAATCGCTAAGTTCAAATGTAAAGGAAGCAAAAGCTTTTGACCCATTTGAATTTGATAATACACCGCCAGATCCAATTGTAAATCCTTCCGCAGCTTGGAGCGGCTCAGACCTAATAGTTTCATTTTCAATGCCTGCTGCTAATATTCCAACCTATGTAAAGTTTCATTTATCTTCTTCTGGAGAAACAGAGTTTTTTGAAAAAACTATTTCTGGTGTTGCTGCTGGTGCATCTACATCTGTAAAGATTTCAAGACAAGAAATGATAGATGGCTTTGGGTTCAGTCCATTGTCGTTTACTGGTGGATATGCAACAGATTTAGATATATATAGAAATGAAAATTTTACTGAAGTACCTATTGCTAATTTAACAACAATTGTAAAGCCAAATTTACTAGAGGGTGTATTAACAACTATATCTGTAAATGGTTTATCAAATGGATATAGCGTATCATCTAATTTTCATTTAAAGGCAACTGGAATAAAGGTTTATCAAAGCTCTACACAAAATGGAGTTTATAGTTTAGTGGCATCAGCCAATTCAAGCCCAGTTATTATTTATGATGAAACAAATGCTGGTAACACAGTCTGGGTAAAAGCTCAGTGGACTTCAGAAAATGGAAATGCAGACATGTCTGCTGCAGTATCTGTTTTAATTATCGATGTTGCATCTTTATCTTTAATTGAAAATCCAGTTAAAATTGCAACCAACGGTTCTATTTTTGCTGGAACTTTAGATATCAATAATGAGCCAGTTTTATCTGGTGCACGAATGCTTATCAATAAGCGTGGATTATTTTTGTATGATTCTAATGATGCAAATGGAACAAACCCTACTACTCAAATAATAGGTGAAGATAATGGAATTACAGCAACATTTATAACTAAGAAAGCAAAAATTGCAGACTGGGTTATTTCTACTAGTAAAATTGAAAACACTGGAAATGCAATAGCAAACTCTGGTGCAATCGCTGGTACGTACACTGGTTTATCTCCCAGCGGCACGTATGCATTTTGGGCTGGAGCAGGAGTAGCAGGAGGATATTCTACTAATATAAATGAGGATGCTAAGTTTTCTGTAACAAGATCAGGAAATGTTATAGCAAGAAATATAAAAGTCCTCGGCGGAGAAATAACTGTTGGGTCAAAATTTAGCGTAGATACTGAAGGCCAAGTTATAGCAACAGATGTCGACTTATCTGGAGAGATTAAAGCTGCATCTGGGATCCTTGGTAATGTTGCAATAGGTGGAATTATAGATGGTGTTGCCTATAGCGGACAGCTTTTAGTAGATGCTGGCAATGGATCTAAGGTGGAAATTGGAAAGTATACTAGTGGTGAAATAAATAACCCATCGTTAGGATTTTCTGGAATACAGGTTACTGGAGCAAATGGTAAGTATGTCCAACTAGATCCCGTTAGTGGAATTATTGCAAATAAAGGAACTATTGGCGGATGGACAATTGATTCAACATCTATTAATAAAGCAGACAATGTTGGTTTTTATGCAACAACAACTGCTTCTGATGTAACAATATGGGCTGGTGGGTCAAGAACAGTAAGTCCTAATTTTTCAGTTACATACGCTGGAAAAATGGTTGCAAAAGATGCTGTGCTAAAAGGAATGGTGCAGGCTGGAGAAGGAGGTTTTGGTGTCCTTGTTGCAGACTCAAATACAGCTACTGGATACAAGGTAAGCAACGGATGGACTATAGACTCTGCTAATATTAAATCAACTAACACTTCTTCGCAGGTAACTTTAGACGGATTGCAAGGATCAATTATTGGTGGAAATATTGTTGGGTCAAACCATTATTTTATGACTCCTTCAGCTTGGACAACAGCGTATCCTGGGGCTGGAAGCGGAAACCCAGGAAATGTAGATTATATTTCTTCTACTGGAAACTTTAGGCTGGCTAACGGAAAACTTACATATGATGGTGATTCATTTAATGTACAAACAGATTTAATAGCATCAAACGTATTTTTAGGCTCTGGGGCAAGTTTTTCAAATGATTATTTGCTCGGCAAAGATACAACTATTGGAAATACAACAAAAAGTGCTGGCAGTTTTAGCCTTGCAAATGGTATACTAGCTTATAATGCTTCTACTGGGCAATTAGTTTTAAATCCTAGCTCTTTACCAATTAGCAAATTTAAAGTTTATTTAAATGCTGTTTCAAATAATGACGGTACTGCTGGAGATGCAACTCTTGTTCAAGATGCAGATACTGGTGAGCTTACTTTAGGAAGAGCATTTTTCTATGCTGGGAATCAATACCCAGACGGAAGAACAAATAGAAGTCAGTTTGCAGATGGTGATCAGGGATCAGGTGCATTCTCTGTTGGAGATATAATATTAAGTAGGAAAGCCTAATGTCATTTTGGAGAAAAGCTAGTGCAACAGACACTGGTGCCCATAACATTAATGGCTGGATTAAGATCAATAGCATTTGGAGAAAAGCCAGCGCAACAGATACTGGAACTCATAATGTAAATGGCTGGATTAAAATCAGAAGCATTTGGCGACTAGCATCATCAGGTCTATGGGAAAAAATATTTGGCACTGGCTTGCCAGATGCAGAAACTGCAAATCCACCATCACTTACATTTGTTTCTCCAGACGGGTTTGAATCAATAGACTCTCCATTCAATGGAGATAAGATGTACCTCATTAGAGGACAGTGGAATGAAGACCCTACAAAATTTACAATGTATATTCAAAAATCTGATCCACCATATTCTACGTGGACAGATTTAATAACACCAGTATTTAAAGAATATACTGACTATTCAGATGCAGACTATCTGTATCAGGCTCCAGTTAATGCAGCTAATAGGCCACTTATATCAAAAACAAATGTATACGATAAAGTAAAATTTAGAGGAAAAATAAAAGCTGAAAATAGCACTGGTGAAGTAGATCTTAATTTCCCACCACTTGGAATTGCTGCTAGATACTTTTTTAATATATCTTCATTTGAGATTACAGATGAAACAGAAACAGCAGTTACACTTTCTTGGACATATGACCCTTCAACAATAACGGTTTCTCAGATCCCAACCTATATGTATTCTCAAGAGGTTCAGTTATATAATAGTGCTGGAGAACCTCAGCTACCATTTGCAGATGTAGTTTCATTGCTGGATACATCAACAGTTATAAACTTGCCTAGCAATCTAGATCCAAATGAAAGTTATCAGTGGGAACTTTCAATTATAGCTGATGATTACTATAGAGATTTTACTGGAATTAGGTATTCTTCAGATGGACCAACAGAAGAATTAGCTTTTATAGATTGGTCACCTGGAATAATTGAAGATCCAACAATTACATTTTCTAATAGGACTAGGACTTCTTTTGCCGTAGACTGGTTTTCTGCAAATGCTACATCTTATACAGTAGACATTAAAAGAAATTCAACTGGAGCATCGGTATCTGGGTATCCAGTTACTACAACAGATACATCTGCAGTTGTAACTGGACTTACTGAAAATGCTCTCTATAATGTTTCAGTTACAGCAAAGGGTGGCAATGCCATACCACAAAAAGAAAGTAATACTGTTACAGAAAGTATTCGTGTCCTTGATTGGGGAATTCAAGCAATGCTTTCTCAGGCATACGATGCCACAGCAACATCTTTTAAGGTTACTATATTAAATTATTCAGATATAAGTACATTTGATATTGAGTTGAGTTGCACAAATGGAAACGCCTCACGCACAGGAGACACCATATTTGTCACAGATATTATGCAAGATGAACCATCATGCGTAACTGTAACAACATCAAGAATAAACAATGTAGATTTAACTGCTTTTTCTTATGATTATGAAGTGTCTGTTCCAGTCTGCGAAACAACAGGAACATGGTACTGTGTTGGATATTATCAGACTACGCCAGTTACATGTCAAACATTTGAGTCTCCAACAAATGTTAGCGCAACTGGATCTGGTTATTCAATTGCATGCTATACAACTCCATCCTGCTGTTTATCTACAACTTATGGAGACTGGAGTGAATATTCTGAGTGCTCAAATGGATCTAGAACAAGAAGCAGAACTAAGACTGAGAATTTATTAAATTGTACTACTGTTGTCACAACTGAAATAGTTACTGAAAATTGTTGGTTCTGCACTCAAAGTGTTCCAGTTAACTGTGCAGGTTGTGTACAGACAATACAGTCAGAAAACATAAGCGGTTCTGGATCTGGATACTCAATTGCATGTAGCACTACAGCTTATCCAGTTTGTGCAACACCATGCATCTGTAGCTCTACTCAAGAAAGTGGTTGCAGCTCATGGTCAGCATGGACTGATTGCTCTAACGGTACTAGAACTAGAACACGAACCTGTCCTGCTGGAAATCCATGTGTGACCTCACAAACTCAAGACTGCTGGTACTGCACAACAAGTGTTAACTTTAATTGTGCTGGGTGCTCACAATCTATTGAGGGTAGCAACATAAGCGGAAGTGGTTCTGGCTACTCAACCGCTTGCAGCACAAGCGGATATCCAGTATGTAGCACACCTTGTGTATGCGATTCTACC
>JACCDW010814329.1_pt1 | contig 31514 bp, 30 predicted proteins | sample 7449781 | NCBI WGS metagenome assembly JACCDW01 (sample SAMN15323449, study PRJNA562643) | freshwater metagenome | isolation source: river surface water | place: USA:Blue River Watershed | collected 2017-08-18
GAGAACCTGAACGACTGGAACCTCAGCCGCAGCCGCTACTGGGGCATTCCGTTGCCCATTTGGCGCAGCGAGGACGGCCGCGAAGAGGTCTGCATCAGCTCATTGGAGCAGCTCCGCGCCGAACTCGAGCGCAGCGTGGCCGCCGGTCACATGGCGACCAACCCCTTGGCTGGGTTTACGCCCGGCGACATGTCGGATGCCAACTACGCCGGGGTCGACCTACACCGCCCGTTCGTCGACGATTGGGTGCTCACGGGGGCCAGCGGTCAGCCGCTCTATCGCGAAAAAGACCTGATCGACGTATGGTTTGACTCGGGCGCCATGCCCTACGCGCAGGTGCACTACCCCTTCGAAAACAAGGAAGCCATCGACGGGCGCACCGCCTTCCCCGCCGACTTCATCGCGGAGGGCGTGGACCAGACGCGCGGATGGTTTTTTACCCTTCACGCGATCGCCGGAATGGTGTTCGATTCGGTGGCCTATAAAACCGTGGTCTCCAACGGATTGGTCCTCGACAAGAACGGCCAAAAGATGTCCAAGCGCCTGGGCAACAGCATCGATCCCTTTGAGGCGATGGCGCAGTACGGAAGCGACGCCCTGCGCTGGTACATGCTCACCAACGCCCAACCCTGGGACAACCTCAAATTTGACCCCGACGGCGTGACCGAAGTGCAGCGCAAGTTTTTCGGAACGCTGCACAACACCTACGGGTTTTTTGCGCTCTACGCGAACGTCGACGGATTTGACCCCAAGGCACCGCAGGTTCCGCTTGCGGACCGAGCCGAACTGGACCGCTGGATACTGAGCCGCTTGCACAGCGTGGTCGCCGAAGTCAACGAGGCCATGGATGCCTACGAGCCAACGCGGGCGTTCCGCCCTGTGGCGGATTTTGTCGTCGACGAGCTCAGCAACTGGTACGTGCGCCTGAGCCGGCGCCGATTCTGGAAGGGCGCCATGGGCGACGACAAGCTGGCCGCATTCCAAACGCTTCACGAGTGCCTCGACACGGTGGCCCGCTTGATGGCGCCGCTCGCGCCGTTTTACGCCGAGCAGCTGTACCGCGACCTCAACGGACCCGCGAACTCGGTGCACTGGAGCCGCTTCCCCGAGGCAAATGCCGCGCGCATCGACGCCGACCTCGAGCGCCGCATGGACTTGGCCCAGCGCATGACCAGTCTGGTCCTTAGCGTGCGCAAAAAAGAAAAGGTCCGCGTGCGCCAGCCCCTGCCCCGCATCGTGGTTCCCGTACTCAACCCAACCCAGCACCGCGACCTGGACGCCATCGAGGAGCTCCTGCTCGGCGAAGTCAACGTCAAGCACCTGGAGCGCGTGGAACCCAACTCCGGACTGTTTGTACAGCGGGCCAAACCCGACTTTAAAGCACTGGGCCCCAAAGTGGGTCCGCGGATGAAAACCGTATCGGCGGCCCTCGCGGCGCTGACCGACATGCAGTTGCGCGACCTCGAGCGCGACGGCCAACTGACGCTGCAACTCGCCGACGGCCCCTACACGGTGGACCCCGGCGACGTGCTCGTGGTAACCGACGACATTCCGGGCATGGCCGTGGCCAGCGAGCGCGGAACCTTGCTCGCCGTCGACCTGCAGCTCAGCGCCGAACTGCTGGAAGAAGGCTTGGCTCGCGAGGCCGTAAACCGAATTCAAAACCTGCGCAAAGACAGCGGATTGGAGATCACCGACCGCATCCAACTCTGGATTTCGGGAGCAAGCGAGGCCCTTAAGGCCGTGGCGGCCCACCGCGACTACGTAGCAGCCGAAACCCTGGTGGCGGCGTGGGGCGAAGGTTCCGCGCCGGGCGATGCCCACCGGGTCGATACCGACCTCGAAGGCCTGAGCGTAACCCTTTCGTTAAAAAAAGCCTAAAGGGCTTGTATGGGCGACCATATTGTTTAAATTCGGCCTTCTTATGGAACCAACTGTACGCTATTCCGACGCCGAACTCGAGGAGTTTAGGACGTTAATTCAGTCAAAAATTGACAAGGCTGATGAAGATTTGCGCATCCTAAAGGAGCAGTTTACCAACAACATGGATAACGGCACCGAGGATACCGCGCCGATGTTCAAAAGCTTCGAAGAGGGCTCCGAAACCATGAGCAAGGAGGCCAACGCCATGCTCGCGGCTCGGCAAGAAAAATTCTTGCGCGACCTCAAGGCCGCCCTGGTGCGCATCAGCAACAAAACCTATGGGGTGTGCCGCGTCACCGGCAAGCTCATTGAAAAAGAACGCCTCAAGCTGGTTCCGCACGCGACAACCAGTATGGAAGGCAAGCTTCGCAAGCATTGAACCGACTGCGCAAGCCGTTGATGCTCGCCCTGGTGCTGATCGCCGCCGATCAGGCACTCAAAATCGCCATTAAAACCCAGTTCGCCTTGGGCGATTCGGTGGAGCTTTTGCCGTGGTTCCAGCTGCACTTCACCGAGAACCCGGGCATGGCCTTTGGCCTCAACTGGGGCGGAGCCGCCGGAAAGGTGGTCCTCAGCCTGTTCCGTATCGCGGCCATCGGCGGCATTGTGTGGTACGCGGTTCACTTGGCCAAAAAGGGCGCGCACCCCTTTGTGCTCACCACCCTCGCGCTGATTTTTGCCGGTGCCCTCGGCAACGTGCTCGACAGCTTGTTCTACGGCCTGCTGTTTGACCGCGGCCTGGTTTGGTCGCCCGAATACGAATTCTGGATGGCCTACGACGGCGTCGCCCAGTGGGGCGGTGGCTATGCCGCTCCCCTCCTGGGCAACGTGGTTGATATGCTCTACTTCCCGCTTTGGACGGGCTACTTGCCCGAGTGGCTGCCGTTTTGGGGCGGAGATTATTTTCAGTTTTTTCGACCGATTTTTAACTTGGCCGACGCCTACGTGACCGTGGGCGTGGTCTTTTGGTACCTCGCGAGCCGCCGACCCGAATGGTGGCCCGCCTAACCCACAGCTCCCTTATGCGCACCCTCTTTTGGGCATTCTGCCTTACGTCCCTTGCGGCCTCAGCCCAGTTGGCCCGACATGCTTCGCCCGCGGTGGCCGAACAACTTTACGTCCACGAACGCTACCTGGCGAGCGACGAACTCGGCGGACGCTTGCCCGGCAGCGAAGGCGGGGCCGAAGCGGCTGCCTACATTCAAAACGCGTTCCGCCAGATGGGCCTCAGTCCGCTTTTTGACGAGCGATTCACCCAAGAGGTGAAAATCCCCGATGCGCCCAAGGCTTCGTCCGCAACCAACTACATGGTGGTGGGTAAAGACAGCGTGCGCCTCACCGCGTCCTTCTGGCCGAGCACCCTGTCGAGCAACGGAACGGTCGCCGCCAAGTTGGCCTGGATTGGCTACGGACTGCCCGCCGAAGTGGCCGCGTTGCCCAAAGGGAGCATCGCCGTGATCGTGCGCGACCTGCCCAAGGATGCCGCCGCCAAGGCCGGCAAAGCTGGCGCGCTCGCTTTACGCGTTTCCGCCGCCCAAAGAGCCGGTGCTGCTGGGGTAATCGTCCTCGCGCCGGTCAACGTAGCCCCGCGGCTCGACCTGCTTCGCCGCACCCGTCCCGTGGGGATTCCCGTGGTTGAGGTGCACGACGTGAAGTGGGCCAAGCGCCTGGCCAAGTCCGCCAAAAAAGGCAAAGCCGCCAACCTGGCCACCGAGATTGTTGCCCAGCAAATCACGGCCCCCAACGTCGGTGCCTGGCTGGACCGCGGCAAGCCCCGCACCATCGTTATTGGCGCCCACTACGACCACGTTGGCCTTGGTGCCTGGGGATCGCGCAAGCCCGAACTCGCCGGACAGGTACACAACGGCGCCGACGACAACGCCAGCGGAACCAGCGTGCTCCTGACCTTGGCTCAGATGCTGGCCAAAGTGCCCTCGCTGGGCGACGCCAACTTGGCCTTTGTGGCCTTCACCGGCGAAGAAAGCGGGCTTCTGGGCTCCAAAGAATTCGTTGAAACCATCCCCGCGCCCCTGGGCAAGGTGACGACCATGCTCAACTTGGATATGGTGGGGCGACTCAACCGCTCGGACTCCCTTCGCGTGTACGGCGTGCACACCGCTCCGGAATTCCAGCAAATGCTCGAAACCATTCCAGCCGACGGCTTCTACTGGGACCTTCGCAACGAAATTTTTGGCCGGTCGGACCACGCTCCCTTCATTCAAAAGGGCATTCCTGCGGTGTTCTTTTTCACCGGATTGCACGAAGACTACCACGCGCCGGGCGACGACCTCGAGAAGATTGATCTCGACGGCATGGCGGCGGTAACCGAGGCGGCGGCGGCCTTTATTCAGCTCTTGGCCAACAATGCTCCGCCCACGTTTAACCCGGAATCCTCAAAGGACTAATGGGTAAAAACCCGAAAATTGCGGTCCTGGGGGGCGGGTCCTGGGCCACGGCCATCGTGAAAATGCTCACGCAAAATGAGGATTTTGTGGGATGGTGGGTGCGCCGCGAGGAGGTGGCCCTGCACATACGCAAATACCACCACAATCCGAACTACCTGTCGGAGGTAGCGCTCGAAACCGACAAGATTTACGTTGACCACGACCTGCTCAGCGTAGCCGCCCAGGCTGAGATTTTGGTGCTGGCGGTGCCCTCAGCCTTTTTGGCGGAAGCCATCGAGCCCCTGCACGAGGTCCTCGCCCAAAAGTGGGTCGTGTCGGCCGTTAAGGGCATTGAGCCCAATTCCCACCAGATTATTGGCGAGTACCTTCACGACCGCATGGGCTTGGATTACAGCCGCTTCGGTGCGCTAGTGGGTCCCTGCCACGCCGAAGAGATTGCCCTCGAGCGCCTGTCCTACCTCACCGTGGCCAGCGAAAACGAAAAGCTGTCTGAAGCCGTGGCCCAAAAACTCCGCGGCCCCTTCGTCAAGGTTTCGTGCACCACCGACATTTACGGCACGGAGTACGCCGCAGTCCTCAAGAACATCTATGCCATCGCCGCGGGCATGGCCCACGGGGTCGGCTACGGCGACAACTTTCAGGCCGTGCTCGTAAGCAACGCCTTGCGCGAAATGAAGCGGGTGATTCGCGCCGTTCATCCCATCAAGCGCCAAATTATTCAAACGGAGTATTCGGGCGACCTGTTTGTAACCATGTATTCTCCCTTTAGCCGAAACCGCCAGCTCGGCAACCTCATCGGCAAGGGCTACAGCCTTTCGGCCGCACGGTCCGAAATGAAAATGGTCGCCGAAGGCTACTACGCGGCCAAACTGATTCGCGAAGTCAAGCGCGAACGCGAGGTCAAAATGCCCATTGCGTCGGCGGTTTACAAGATCCTCTACGAGAACGCGTCTCCGAAAAAAACCCTGCGGGCACTGGCCGAAAAGCTCAAGTAGCAAAGGACCGCGTCGTACCTTTACCCCTCATCTGAAGAAACTATGGCATTAAGCGTATTTCTGGGCATTGTTGGCCCCTGGCAAATCGTCTTGATTGTGGCCTTGGTTATCCTGCTTTTTGGCGGACGCAAAATTCCCGAACTCATGAAGGGATTGGGCGGCGGCGTCAAGGAGTTTAAGAAAGCCATGCGCGAAGACGACGACGACAATTCAAAAGGCGACAGCAAAAAACTGTCATGACCTTCGATCGGATCGAAGACCTTCACCGGGCCCTAGATTCCGGTCAGACCACCTGTGCCGCATTGGCTGAGGAGGCGCTGCGCCGCGCCGAATCCGAAAATCCCGGCATCAACGCGCTCGCGGAGCTCTTCGGGTCCAGTGCGCGCGCTCAAGCGGCGGCCGTGGACGCCCGCCGCGCCCAAGGCGACCGCCGCGCCCTTGACGGCTTGACCATGGTCATCAAAGACAACATGGTGTACCAAGGGCATGCTGCCGGCGCTTCATCTAAAATTCTCACGGGCTTTGTGAGCCCCTACAGCGCCACCGCGGTACAGCGCGTGCTGGATGCCGGAGCCATCATCGTCGGCCGAGCCAACTGCGACGAGTTTGCCATGGGGTCCTCCAACGAAACCTCGGTGTACGGCCCCGCGCGCAACCCCTTGGACCGCAACCGCACGCCGGGCGGATCGTCGGGCGGATCGGCCGCCGCCGTAGCCGCCGGCTGGGTACAGGCCGCCCTTGGAAGCGATACCGGCGGATCCATTCGCCAACCCGCCGCATTTTGTGGGATATTTGGCGCCAAGCCCACCTACGGCCGGGTTTCGCGCTACGGCTTGATCGCCTACGCCTCGTCGTTTGACCAAATTGGCCCGTTTGCGCGCAGCGCGGGGGACCTCGCCGCAATCACCGAAGTGCTTTCGGGCGCCGACGCATTCGACAGCACCTGCAGCGACCGGCCGGTTCCCTCGATGGCCACCGATGGCCGCGACCCGCGCAGCTTGAGCTTCGGCTACTACCAAGAGGTCTTGGACAATCCGGCCCTAGACCCGGAGCTTCGGGCGGCCTTCATGGCCCGCATGGAGTCCCTTCGGGCGGCAGGGCACCGCGTCGAGGCGCTTCGATTTGACTACCTCGACGTACTGGTTCCGATTTACTACATCTTGACCACCGCCGAAGCCAGCGCCAACCTCGCCCGATTTGACGGCGTGCGCTACGGCTACCGCGCCGAAGGCGTCAAAACCCTCGACGAGCTGTACAAACGCAGCCGTTCCGAAGGCTTTGGCACCGAGGTGCAGCGCCGCATTTTGCTCGGAACCTTTGTGCTCCGCAGCGGCTACTTTGATGCCTACTACGGCAAGGCCCAAAAGGCCCGTCGCGCCGTGCAGGACGCCACCAACGCCGACTTGGCCAAGGTCGACCTGCTCATCAGCCCGACAACCCCCCACACCGCGTTTGAATTAGGACGCGAAGCAAGTGATCCGACCGTTATGTACCTTGAAGACATCTTTACGGTGCAGGCGCCGATTGCGGGATTACCCGCGCTGAGTTTGCCCATGGGGCTGCATTCCAACGGGCTTCCGATGGGACTGCACCTCACCGCGAAGGCCTTCGACGAGCCCACCTTGTTTCGCGCCGCAGAATACTTGAGTTCATGATTCGTACCCTAGCGATATTCGCCGCCCTGACCTTCACGGCGCCCCTGTTCGGTTTTTTGCCCGAGGCGGACACCGTGCGCCACGGCTTGGCCACCAAGGTCGATACCATGTACGCCAAGTGGCTGCTCAGCAGCAGCGAGCGCAACTGGACCAGCCAGTTCAAAGGGCCCATCGACACCTTGGCCGGCGCCACCCTTGGCGTGAGCGACGAGGTGATCAAGCAGCGCCTTGCCGCCCTCGACCGACGCACCCCCATGGACCTGCGCTACACCCAAGACGTGAAAAACGCCATTGCGATGTACGTGGTCCGCAAAAAGGACCTCGTTTCGCGCGTCATGGGCCGCGGTCGCTACTATTTCCCCATTTTTGAGGCCGGTCTGGACCAGTACAACCTGCCGTTTGAACTGCGCGCCCTGCCCATGATTGAGTCCGCGCTCAACCCACTGGCCACGAGTCCCGCCGGCGCCAAAGGCCTTTGGCAGTTTATGTATGCCACGGGCAAGCTTCAGGGGCTGGAAATCAGCAGCTACGTCGACGAGCGGTCCGACCCGGTCAAGTCGACCGACGCCGCCTGCCGCTACCTGCTCAAGCTCTACGACATGTTCGACAGCTGGGAGCTCGCCCTGGCCGCCTACAACGCCGGGCCGGGCAACGTGACCAAGGCCATTCGTGCTTCGGGCGGAAAAACAAACTACTGGGAAATTCGGCCCTACCTGCCCCGCGAGACGCGCAGCTACGTGCCCAACTTCATCGCAGCCAACTACGCCCTGGCCTACGGCGGACTGCACGGAATTTACCCCGACATGCCCCCGGCGACGTTTTTTGACGTCGACACGGTTCAGGTCACGGCCACCTTGGACCTCACCCAGGCGTCCAACCACTTTAGCGTCGATCCCGCCCTGCTGAAGGTGCTGAATCCGATGTACAAGCTCAACGTGATTCCGGCCCCGCGGGACGGCAAAATGTACCCCTTGGTACTGCCCAAGGCCGCGGTAGCCAGCTTCCAAGAGTGCGCCGACTCGGCCTACGCCGCCTCGGCCCCGGGCCGCAGCATCGCGGCACCGGAAACGGAATCAGCCGGAGCGGCTGCGACGGCGAGCACGCCAACCCCGGCAGCGGCCCCTTCTACCCGCCGCACCCACACCGTGCGCTCGGGCGAAACCCTGAGCAGCATTTCGAAGAAGTACGGAACTAAGGTGAGCGACATCCAAAAATGGAACGGCCTTCGGGGAACGACCATTCAAATTGGACAACGCCTGGTGGTGAAAAAATGAGGAACTGGATCGCCGCACTTGCCCTAACCGCCCTTGCGGGATGCGGCTCCGAGTCCGGTTCCCCTTCGGGCGAAGCGGCGGCCCCGCAGCGAACCTTGGCGCGAAGCAACGGGACGCACAACGAGCTTACGGTTATTTGCCCCGAAAACCTTTGGCAGGCCTCGGCCGGGTTGGCCGTGGCCGAGGTGCTTGGCGCGCCGGCGGATGGGCTTCCGCAGGCCGAGCCGCGGTTCGGAATCATTCACACCGTTCCCGAAAAAGTGAACAGCCTGCTGCGCAAGGGGAAAAGCATGCTGAGTATTGAAGTCATCCCCGATTCCACCGCCGTGCTGGAGGTGACCGATGCCTTCGCACGCCCCCAGCTGGTTATTCAGGTTATCGCTCCTTCGGCCGAAGCCCTTCCCCAGGTGCTCGCCGAAGTCCTCCCCCAGTTGGCTACCCGATTTGCCGCCCACGATGCCAAAGTGCTCCAAACCAACTTGCGCCGCCGAAGCCAAAAACCCCTACCCAGCGCGGTTCGGGCCTTGGGTGTTTCGGACATGCTGCTGCCCGAGGGGTTTGTCGTGACCCTGAGCAAGCCCGGGGTGGTCGTCTTGCGAAACGAAACCAAAAAGTCGCTGCAGTACCTGATTTTGACGCGTAGTGCCTCCGACGACTCCCCCACGCCGGAAGCCGACGTGATTAAGGACCGCGACGCACTGCTTCGCCGCTACTTTGAGGGGCCCGAGGCCAAGAGCCACTTGGCAACCGAGCTCCTCGTTCCGCCCAGCCAAATGGCCTACACGGCACCCGGTGGGCACCGCGCGCTCCGCACCATTGGGCTTTTTAAAACCGTCGGCGGATTTGGCGGCGGACCCTTCCTCAACCACCGGGTTTTCGACGATACCCGCGGCATCGTCGGAACCGCCGATGCCTTGGTTTTTGCGCCAAGCACGAAAAAGCGCAAGCTTCAAATGGAGCTGGACGAGGTTGCCGCCTCGGTGCGCTGGGGCGACGTGCCCAAGAAGCCCTAAAGGCTTCGAAGCACCTCCAAGGACTTAAGTTGTCCCCAGCCGGTGTGCTGGGCTTCGAGGTAGGCCAGTGCCGCGTCGAGCGCTTCGTTACGTCGCGTGCGGTCCAAGGGCTCCCCGTGCAGGGCCGCCGCCAAGGCTTCCGACTGCGACGGGGTGCAGGCGGAGCTCGCAAAGCTTCCGAAGGGCGCCCACTGGCCTTCGGCGGGGTAGAAAAGCCCCTGGGACGCCTCGGGTGCTTCGAGTTCGAATCCCAGGTGCCGGCACAGCATCAACGTCCAATCCAAGGGCGCCCGGCCCAAGGGCGTTTCGGGGCGATCCCAGTCGACCAAGACCGCCATAACCTCGTCAAAAAAGGCCGAATTGGCGCTGCCCTCGTGCAGCACGCGCCGCAAGACCTCGGCAGCAAACAGTACGAGCATTTGTGCCGTGGGCTCGTCGTGAAGCCTGCGCCAGACGGGCTCCAGCCGCGCCTCCTTGATGCGGCCGAGGGATCCCCGTCCGCGGTCGGGTACCAGTTCCAGGGCGGCAAGGGCCTGGGCCATGGCCGGACGAAATCCGCCCGCCGAGGACCGAAGGCTGGGAACATAGGCCGACCAAACCCCGGTATCTCGGAGCCAAATGCGCAAGACCGCGGCGCGTTCGCCCTGTGGGGTGCGGCCAAGTACCAGTGCGGGCTGCGCGGAGCGTTCCATTAGGGCCGAACCAAAAGGCCCTGAACGACCGTGGTTTGGGCCCCGAGTGGGTCGTTGATCCAGAACTGGTAGAGTCCGCTGGGGACCGGTTCGCCCGTTGAACCCTGCGTATCCCAAACAAATTGGCCGCCCGAGGCGTAGCCCTCGGCAACGCGGCGTCCGTCGGCGGTGGTAACCTTGACGTAGCAGCCGTCCACCAGCCCGGTAACGGTCCAGGGCCCGCGGAATTCCGGCCGGTAGGGGTTGGGGAAGAGCAGGGCGTCCGTCATGCGCGCTGCCGGCGCCGTCGAGGCCGAACGCAGCGCGAAAAGTCCGCGGTCGGTAGCGACGTAGGCGTAGCCTTCTTCGAGGTCCATCGCCAAGCCGTTGACGCGGTTGGTCGGGAGCGGGCTGGTCTCGGTCGTGTAGTGGGCCACCTGGGTGAGTCCGTCGGGCGAAAGCACAAATACCCCGGCCGAGGCGGTGCCGATCCACTTGCGGTTCCCGCCGTCGACGGCAATGGCGGTGATGTCCTGGCCCGCAAGGACTGCCTGGACCCGACCGTCCACTTCGACCAGGAGTTGTTGGGCCTCAAACGGCCCGCCCGTAAAGGCATTTTTGGGCGAATACAGCACGCCCAGGCCGCTCGAGGTGCCGACCCAAAGCTTGCCGTCGGGCGTAAACGCAAAGGCGCCAATGTTGGGACTGGGCAAGTTGCCGTTGCCGGTCCCCGAGCCCAGCACGCGGGCCGATGCCACCCCCGCCGCCACGCGCACCGCAACCAACCCGGCGGTGCGGGTCTGTACCCAAAAATCGCCGTTTTCGGCCTGCTGAATTTGGCGTATTGCTTGGCCGTTGAGGGCGCCCACGGTATAGCCCTGCCAGGTTTCGCTCACCGGGTCGTATCGGTGAAGCGGCACGTCCGAAAGGCTGTTGGTCACCCAGAGGGCGCCGTCTTGACCCCAAACCAGTCCACCGCAGCGCACGTCGTTGGGCCCGGCCCCGTTCGCAGCCCGAAGGCTGGTGTTGCCGACGGTCCAGCGGCGGTAGAGGCTCCCGTTGCGGAACTCCAGCACCCCTCCCCCCCAGGAAGCCGCAAACCAGTGGGTGGAGTCGGCCGGATTGGTGCAGACCTCGAGCACGTCCTTGGCGCCGCCCAGGGAGCTGCCGTCGGTGCCGGTCCACGTTGCGCCCGGACGCGGAAGTCGGGTGAGTCCGCCGTTTAGGTAAAGGGGCGTCCAAGGGCCTTCGGCAGCCCCAGTGAGCACGGTCGTGCCGCGCAAGGCATCCCAGCGGACGTCAAAGGACTGGGAAATCCGCGGCCCGTTCGCCGCAAAATGCTGGGCGTAATTGGGGTTATCCACCAGGGTGATTCCGCGGGTTGGGTTGGCAATCCAGCGCATTGCCTGGCCATCCTGGCCCGTGAAACCGCAGGCTATGTCCCGGGGCGTAAAGCCGGCGTTTCCAAAAAGTCCGCCCGAAATGTCGCCGGAACCCTGGCCCTGGGGGGTGAAAAACACCACGCCGAATTGGCGGACCACCGCAAGGGAACCGGAGCAAGCACAAACCCGCGTAGCCCCCTGTCCGTCGGAAGGCGTCGCCAACGGGATCCAGCCCGTGGCCGTGCGCAGGTAGGCTTGACCCCCCGCTACGGCCGCAAGCTGTCCCTGGTGTACCGCCAAAGAGGTGAGCACCGAATCGGCAAAGGGCCCAGTGGCCGTCCAAGATCCCGGAAGGTAAAGGGGTGCCGTGAGCGCAGCGGCCTTGAGCCCGTCGGCCGTAGCCGCAAACACGGAATCGCCGAGTACCGCCACGGCATATACCTTGAGGGGCTCGCTGTCGGACCGCATGCGGTAGGTTCCGCGCACCACATTGAGTTCGAGATCCAACTCCAGCAGGCCAAAGTCGGCGGCCGCGAACACGCGATGCGGGGAGGCAAACGCCCATTCACGAATGGCGGTGAGGCCCTGAAACTGCCCGCTGCGCGGCACGTCGTCGAGGGTGCGCACTTCGTTCGGCGACCAGCGGTCGATGCGGCCGTCTTCGTAGCCAATCAGCGCGTACTTTCCGTCTGGGCTCGCAACCAACGAGCTTAGGCCAACGCCACTCAAGCCCTCTACCGTGCTGTAGGGCGTGAGTACCCGCCCCTCCAGCTCGAGGCTCATCAGCCCGTGGGTCGAAAGGGCGAGCACGCGGTCGTGGAGCACGGCGATGCGCTGCGCTTCGCGAAACGGCGCATGGTACTGCCAGGATTCCACCGCCGTTTGGCCCCAAATCGGCCCCGTAGCACCGGCCCAAGCCAGCGCCCAGTACATGATGAATGTTCGGCGTCCCACCTCACAAAGATGCATACCTTCGCAGTATTAAACGTATGCACCCGATTTTGCGCTGTTTTGCCCTCGCTGCACTGGCCCTTGGAGCAGCTTCGTGCGGTCCGAACCCAGAATTTATCGTCGTTCGCGAGCTCGCCGGCGAGGCCTGGTACCGCGACAGCATGCTCGTTTTTGAGGTGCCCGTTACCGATACGGCGGCAACCTACCGGGTCGAGGTCGACGTGCGCCACGCCGGGGACTACGCCTACCGCAACCTGTATGTGGGCCGCGACGTGCTCAATGCGCGCGGAACCGTGTACCACGACACCGCCGAGTTTCAGCTTGCGAGTCCCGAAGGGCAATGGCTTGGCGACGGCATTGCGGGCCTCAAGACCGTGACGCTGGCGTACCGAAGCGAAGGCCTGCGCTTTCCCAAGGCCGAAACCTACCGCTTCCGAATGCAGCACCTCATGCGCGACGAGCCGCTGCAGGGAATTCACTCGGTCGCGCTCAAACTTTACCGAACGGAGCCCCAAGATGGCCAAGACTAATCCCGCCGATTTTCGCCTCTACGTTCGCTGGTTTTGGTACGCGGTGGTGGCCGCTCCAACCGGCCTCATCCTCATCCTCTTGCTGACGTGGGCCGGACTTTTTGGAAGCCTTCCTTCGACCGAAGAGATTGCGAATCCGCGCAGCTACCTGGCCACCCAAATTATTACGTCCGACGGACGCCAGCTGGGGACCTTTTTTACCGAAAACCGGGTGCACTCCGACTACAACGAGCTGCCGCCCCACCTCGTTCAAGCCTTGATCGCCACCGAAGACGAGCGGTTCATGAAGCACGGCGGCATCGACTTCCGCGCGCTAGCCCGTGCCGTGGTGAAGCTCGGCCGCGACGGCGGGGGTTCCACGATCACGCAGCAGCTTGCCAAGCAAATGTTCCACGAGCCTGCGCGCGGATTTAAGCGCTTGTTCCAGAAGCCCAAGGAATGGATCATTGCCATGCAGCTCGAGTCGCGCTACTCCAAAGAGGAGCTGATTGCGATGTACTTCAACCAGTTCGACTTTTTGTATCAAGGTGTGGGCGTGTACAATGCGTCCAACGTGTACTTCGGCAAGAAGCCCAACGAACTGACCATCGAAGAGTCCGCCACGCTGGTGGGCATGTGCAAAAACCCCTGGCTTTATAATCCGGCCCGCGAAGGCCGCGAGGAGGCTGCGCTCAACCGCCGCAACACGGTGATTGACCAGATGGAGCGGAGCGACTACCTGACCGAAGAAGAGGCGGACTCCCTGAAGGCGATTCCGATGAAGATCAACTTCACCCCGGGCGGGCACGACAAGGGCTTGGCGCCCTACCTGCGCGAGCACATCCGCCAGTTTATGAAGGAATGGGTCGAAACCCACCGCAAGCCCGACGGAAGCGAGTACAACCTCTACACCGACGGCTTGAAAATATACACCACGGTCGACAGCCGCATGCAGCGCGCCGCCGAAGAGGCCGTGGAACAGCACATGACCCAGCTCCAAAAGGCGTTTTTCAGGCAGATCAAAGGCCGCGCCGCGGGTCCGTTTTATTTTGACAACGGGAATTCGGTGGCCGGGGCCAACCAAATCATTGCCAAGGCGATGAAGCAAACGGGGCGCTGGCAAAACCTGCTGGATTCGGGCCTCAGCGAAGAGGCCGCCGTGAAGGCCTTTAAGAAGCCGATCGAAATGAAGGTATTTGCCTGGGGCGGCGACCGCGACACGGTCATGAGCCCCTGGGATTCCATCAAGTACATGAAGTCCATTTACCAGGTCGGCCTGCTGAGCGTAGAGCCCCAAACCGGCTTCGTCAAGGCCTGGGTGGGCGGAGTGGATTTTCGCCATTTTAAGTACGACGCGGTGCGCCAAGGACGCCGTCAAGTTGGCTCCACGTTTAAGCCGTTTGTCTACGCAGCCGCCATCGCCGACAAAAAATTCTCGCCCTGCATGCAGGTGCCCAACATCCAAACCTGCATCGAAGCGGGGCAGTATGGGCTGGCGGAATCCTGGTGCCCGAGCAATTCCGACGACAAATACGGCGGCGTGCTGACGCTCAAGCAAGCCCTAGCCGGGTCGGTCAACACCGTAACCGCCTACTTAATGAAGCAAATCGGCCCGGCGCCCGTGGCCCAACTTGCTCAAAATCTTGGGGTTAAATCAGACATTCCCATCGTGCCGTCGATTGCCCTTGGCACCGTGGACATGAGCATTTTTGAACTCGTGGGTGCCTACACGGCCTTTGGCAACCAGGGGTTGTACACCGAGCCCATCGTCATTTTGCGCATCGAAGACGCCAACGGGGTCGTGCTGGACGAGTTCAGCCCGGCCACGCGCGAAGTGTTTAGCCCCGAAGTCGCCTACACGATGGTCAGCCTCCTTCAGGGCGTAACGCAGTCCGGAACGGGCGCACGCCTGCGCTACGGCGGCGGCGGCTACCCCGACGGCGTGGCAACCGGATTTCCCTACTCGTTTGACATGCCGATTGCGGGTAAAACGGGCACGACCCAAAACAACTCCGACGGCTGGTTTGTCGGAATGGTTCCCAACCTCGTAACCGGCGTTTGGGCCGGATGCCAGGACCGCTCGGCGCACTTCGGATCCACGGCCTACGGGCAGGGTGCGAGCACGGCGCTTCCCGTGTGGGCACTGTACATGCGCCGCCTCTACGCCGACCCCAAAATTGGCGTACGCCGCGACGGCTTTGATCGGCCCGCCGTGCCCATGACGATTCCGCTTGACTGCGGCGAATTCTTCACCGACCAGGCCGAAGCCCGCGAAGAGGATTCCGAGTTCAACTGAGGCGAAGCCGTAACTAGTCACTAGTTACCTTTAGCTCATGATTCGCAAAGTTGTCGCTAACGCCGACGTGGCCCTGGACGGGCTCACCGACGGCATGACCTTGATGGTCGGCGGATTCGGGCTCTGTGGCATCCCCGAAAACCTCATCGCAGTCCTTCGGAAGCGCGGAACCCGAAACCTTACCTGCATCTCCAACAACGCCGGCGTCGACGGATTCGGCCTCGGACTGCTGCTGGAAACGCGGCAAATCCGCAAGATGATCAGTTCCTACGTGGGCGAAAACGACGAATTCGAGCGCCAGATGCTCTCGGGCGAACTCGAGGTTGAACTCATTCCCCAAGGGACCCTAGCCGAGCGCTGCCGGGCGGCGGGCGCCGGAATTCCGGCCTTTTTCACCCCCGCAGGGTTTGGCACCGAAGTGGCCGAGGGCAAGGAAGTCCGCATGTTTGGCGGCAAGCCCTACCTGCTCGAGCACGCCTTTGACGCGGATTTTGCGCTGGTCAAAGCCTGGAAGGGCGACGAAGCGGGCAACCTGATTTTTAAAGGCACTGCGCGGAACTTCAACCCCATGATGGCCATGGCCGGCCGCGTGACGGTTGCCGAGGTCGAGGAACTCGTTCCCGCCGGAACACTTGACCCCAACGCCATCCACGTTCCGGGCATTTTTGTGCACCGCATCTTCCAAGGGGCGCACTACGAAAAGCGCATCGAGCAGCGCACCGTCCGACCCAAAAACCCCGCGATCTAAGCCATGGCACTCGACAAAAACGGCATTGCGCGCCGCATCGCCCAAGAGCTGCGCGACGGCTGGTACGTGAACTTGGGCATCGGAATCCCCACGCTCGTCGCCAACTTCATCCCCGAGGGCATCGACGTGGAATTCCAATCCGAAAACGGCATCCTCGGCATGGGCCCCTTCCCCTTCGAAGGCGAAGAAGACGCCGACCTGATCAACGCCGGCAAGCAAACCATTACCGCACTGGCGGGCGCATCCCTTTTTGACAGCGCCACCTCCTTTGGCATGATCCGAGCCCGCAAGGTTCAGCTCACCGTGCTGGGCGCCATGGAGGTTTCGGACCGAGGCGACATCGCCAACTGGAAAATTCCGGGGCGCATGGTCAAAGGCATGGGCGGAGCCATGGACCTCGTCGCCAGCGCCGAAAACATCATCGTCGCCATGCAGCACAGCAACCGCGAAGGCGAGTCCAAGCTGCTGACGGAGTGCACCCTGCCCCTTACGGGCGTAGGCTGCGTCAAAAAAGTGGTGACCGACCTGGCCGTGCTCGACATCGATCCGGAACGCGGCTTCATCCTGCGCGAGCGGGCCCCCGGCGTCGGCGTCGACGAAATCGTCGCCAAAACGGCCGGCCGCCTGGTGGTGGAAGGAGCAATCCCTGAGATGCGGCTCTAACCCGCAACTAGTAGCTAGCGGCTAGTTCCACGGTTCGATCGCTCATGTAGCGCACCACCCGCGCGTCGTGGCTGATGAACAGGTAGCTAAACCGAAAACGGTCCTTGAGGTCGTTGAGCAGGTTGAGTACCTGGGCCTGAACGCTTACGTCAAGGGCCGCCACCGATTCGTCGCAAATCAGCACCTTCGGTTCCAGCGCTAGGGCGCGAGCGATCCCAATGCGCTGGCGTTGACCGCCCGAAAACTCGTGGGGGTACTTTTCGGCTGCCGACGGCGGAAGACCCACCGCCTCCAGGAGCTCCGCAACCCGGGCGCGCCGCCGTGCCGCATCCCCAAGTCCGTGCACCGCGAGGGGCTCCTCGAGCAGCGTTCCGACCCGCATTCGGGGCGGAAGACTTGAAAACGGATCCTGAAAGATGTACTGAATCTCGCGGGCAAAGCGCCGGCGCTCCGCCGGCGAAAGCTGGTCGATGCGGGTTCCGCGGTACGTAATTTCACCTTGATCGGGTTGCTCCAGGCCCACAAGGCATCGGGCAATCGTCGACTTTCCCGAGCCCGAAGCGCCCACGAGCCCCAAGGTCTCGCCCTCGTGCAGGACCAGGTCAAACCCGTCCAAAATGCGCTGGCCCTTAAAGGTCTTGCGCAGTCCGCGCACCGACAAAACTTCGGCGCCCCCCTCGAATTTCGGACGTTGGGCCGCAGACGGCGGAGTGCCGTCCAAGAAATCCTGCACCGTGGGTAGGCGCAGCGGTTTGCCCGAATCCGGCGGGCGCGAGGCCAAAAGTCCGCGCGTGTAGGGCTGCTGCGGATGCTCCAAAATACCGGCAAGCGTTCCGGACTCGACGACCGTCCCGGCGCGCAGCACCACCACCCGATCGGCCACACGTGCCACCGCCTCAAGATCGTGGCTGATGAACAGCATGGCCATACCCCGCTCGCGCTGCAGGGCCTTAAGCAGGTCCAGGAGCTCAAAGGCCACGGCGTGGTCGAGCGCCGTCGTGGGTTCGTCGCAAATCAACAGATCCGGATCCATGGCCATGGCCATCGCAATCATAACCCGCTGGCGCTGCCCTCCCGAAAGTTCGTGGGGGTACTTCCGCATCGCGCCTTCGGGGTCCGGAAGCCGAACCCGGCGAAATTCGTCCAGCGCGCGCGCCCGGGCCACGGAAGGCCTTAATCCCAGCGCAGACTCGGCAGCCTCGGCAACCTGCCTGCCGACGCGCATCGTGGGATTCAGTGCCGACATCGGCTCCTGGAACACCATGGCCTTTCGGGGAAGATCGTCGCGCAGCCCGTCCCAGCTCGCCGTGAGCTTGGGCGGAAGAAGTCCCATTAGCGTCAAGGCCGTCAGCGACTTGCCCGAGCCGGACTCCCCAACAAGGGCCACGCATTCTCCGGCGCGAAGGTCAAGGTTTAGCCCCGAAAGCAGCGGGAATTCGGCCGTGCGCACACCGAGGTTAACCCCGTGGAATTCCCTCATTTCCACGCGTATTCTTCGGCCAGGGCGCGGAACGGAACCGGTTCCCACGACCCCTTGGGCCGCACTCCCTCGGTGCGCCCGAGGCGCACCACCACCCGTCCCGTCTCGGGAAACGCCAAAATCCACTGGCCCAAATGGCCGCGAAGGGCCACGTAGCGGCGAGCAGGGCCCGATCCGACGGGGTCGGCGACTTCGCCCAACCAAAAGCTATGACCATAAAAAGCCGCCGAGGTTGGCGAAGTGGCCACCGAAACCCAAGCACTGTCCAAAAGCTGGGTCCCGTTCCAGTTGCCTTGGTGCACCAGTACGTGGCCGAGGCGGGCGTAGTCGCGCGCCGTGGCGTTAAAGCAGCAAAACGCCATGGCCTCGCCCTGGCCGTCTACGTGCCAGGTGGCATCCGATTCCGCCCCAAGCGGAGCCCAAAGCTTGCGCGCCGCGTACGAGGGCATCGATTCGCCCACTGCCTTCTCGAGGCACACGCTCAGCAACGTGGTCGCCGCCGATTGGTATTCGTAGCGCAGGCCCACTGAGTCCCCTACCTCGCGCTCCAAAATCAGCTCCATTTGGTCGTCGCCGTAGTACAGCTTGGCCGTTTCGCCAAAGGCATTGTAGTAGTTCTCGGTCCAGTCCAGGTCGGCGTGCATCGAGCTCAGGTCCCGCAGCGTAAGCCGCTCGGCGCCCGGCCCGTGCAGCTCGGGGATGTAGGTCTTGGCCTTGGCCTCCCAGCTCGGAATCTTGCCTTCCTGCACGGCGATTTGCACCAGCATCGTCACGATGGACTTGGCCATTGAAAACGAGTTGACGCGAGACGACGGCGCGAAATCCTCAAAATACGCCTCGTGGCGCAGCGTATCGCGATCAAAAACCAGCAACGCACCGGTCTTGCTTTCCGACAGCAAGGCCGCGGTGGGCTCGCTCGGCTTCAGTTCGTCGCTCGGGGCAACCGGCCACGGAAGCGGACGGGGCGAAGCGGCCACCGGTGCCACCTCAAAAAGGCGTTCGTCAAAGGGATCCGACGTGGTGCGCCCCTGAAGGTAGGTTGAATAAATTCCGTTAAAAAGGTATCCGTACCACGAAAAATTGAGGGCGGTAAGCGCGACAGCCAGGGCCGCGAGACCAATGAGCACACGTTTCATGCGATGCAAGTTAGGCGAATCTAGGCCCCGAGCAAACGGTCCGCAGGCGTGGCCACCAAGTCCACATCAAAGAGGCGCGCAAAATGTGCGGCGACCCGTTCCTTGACCTCGGCCTCGTCGACGCTCCGCCCCAGCTCCCGATGGAGCGACGTCACGGCCTTGTCCTTGATTCCGCAGGGAATAATGTACTCGAAGTAGCGCAGGTCCGTGTTGAGGTTGAAGGCCCAGCCGTGCATGGTCACCCAGCGCGATGCCCGAACGCCCATCGCACAAATTTTGCGGGCAAAGGGAGTGCCGACGTCGAGCCAGACGCCCGTCTCGCCGGGGCTTCGGTCGCCGCTCAAGCCGTAGTCTGCGAGGGTCGCGATGATGACCTCTTCGAGGGTGCGCAGGTAGCGGTGGATGTCGGTAAAGTATTCGTCGAGGTCCAAAATCGGATAGCCCACCAGCTGGCCGGGGCCGTGGTAGGTGATGTCGCCGCCGCGGTTGGTCCGGAAAAACTCCGCGTTGATGGCCTTGAGCCGCTCGCCGTCGGCGAGGAGGTTGTCCAGGTCGCCGCTCTTGCCCAGCGTGTAGACGTGGGGGTGCTCGACGAACAGCAGGGTGTCCTCGGTCGGAATCCGCTCGTCCTCGGGAAGCTTGCGGTTCGACGTCTTGCGGTCAACAACCTTGGTAAAAATGGCTTCTTGAAGGTCCCAGGCCTCGCGGTAGGTCACGTTCCCCAGGTCGGCAAAGCGAACGGCGCGGCGGCTCATGCCTTGCCCAGGGCGTCTTTGAGGTCGTCGATGACCTTGATGTCCATGATGTCCACGGCGTTGCGCTCGCTCAGCACGTAGCTGACCCAATCCCCGAGGGCTACCAGATCAAGTGCCTGCTCAAGCGGCGAATTGCCGTGGGCGTGGAGTTCGACCACGTGCGTGCCGTGGGCGCGTACCGCCGGAGCGTTGAGTTCCATGCGCATTCGGTTGCGCGGGGCATCAAAGGCGGAATGCAGAAAAACCGCGCTGAAGCGGGCTCCGCCGCCGGCCCAGCCCACCATTTCGTTGTGGTTCATTTCGGGAACTTCGGCATCCCAACCCGGCATTTTACTGTTTTCGTTGAGCTGCTGGCGCCAGCGGGTGGCTACGCCTGCCATGCCCGTGGCCGCGTACACGGCGAAGGCGGTGCCCTCAAGGCTATCCGAAACGGCATCGGCCTCGCTCAAGTGCACGTCGCGGCGGGCAATGAGGTCCTTGACGGCCTGCTGGGCCTGGGCCTGCCAGCCCTTCGGAGCGCCCGCACCGGCCAAATCGAGGTGGGCCAAAATCTGAATCACCGCGTAGCCAAACATCGAGCGGGGGGGATTGCCGCCGGGCACCACGCTGACGTTCCAGCCGTTCGCTTCGGCCTGGCGCTTGAGCTCGCCCCCACTGGTAATGGCCGAAACCATGCACCCTGCCGCCACCGCCTGCAGGAGTGCCTCCAGCGTTTCTTCGGTGTTGCCGCTGTAGCTGCACGCAACCACCAAGGTGTTCGGGCCGACCCAATTGGGCAGCGCGTAGCCCTTATTCACCGAAATCGGAACCGTGGCCGTGGACGCGCACAGGTCCGCCGCGACGGTGCCGCCGATGCCGCTGCCCCCGAGGCCCGTAATCACCACCTGGTTTATGGGACGCGGTAGCGCTTTCCAAACCTTCGATAAACCTTCGGCAATTTTCAGTGAATCAGCAATATGCTGCGGAAAGTCTTTAATCAGTTGGAGCATCATGGCGCGCGTTTTATTCCCGTAAAAGTACGAACTTGCCCGGCCCATGGCATCCCTTATTTCGTGGCATTTTGCCCATTTTTCGGACCTAAGCGCCGAACAGCTGCACGGCCTGCTCGCCCTGCGCGCCGACGTGTTTGTGGTGGAGCAAAACTGCCCCTACGCCGACCCCGATACCAAGGACCGGGTGAGCTACCACCTTTGGGCATCCGACGCCCACGAAACCCTAGTCGCCGTGGCGCGCGTGGTTCCGCCGGGAATTTCCTACCCCGAGCCCAGCATCGGCCGCGTGGCTACGGCCATCGCGCACCGCCGGACCGGGCTGGGCCGCGAACTGATGCGCCGCGCCATGGCTCAAGCCGAGGCCCTGTACCCCGGGCGCGACCTGGTAATCAGCGCCCAGGCCTACCTAAAACGGTTCTACGAGGAACTGGGGTTCCGCTCCGAAGGCGGGGAATACGACGAAGACGGCATTCCGCACGTCCAAATGCGCAAAACCAGTACCTAGTTACCAGTAACTGGTTTACGCGTCGTAGCTCACCACTACGCGCTCGCTGCGGGGCATCGCTTGGCAGGTCAGCACGTAGCCTTCGGCCACCTCGTCGTCGGTCAGCGAGTAATTCATCGCCATTTCGACCGTGCCTTCGAGGACCTTGGCGCGGCAGGTGCAGCACACGGCGCCCTTGCAGGCATAGGGCACGTCGGCCCCCGCATCCAACGCGGCGTCGAGCACAAATTCCTTGGCGGACTGCGTAAAATGGGTTTCTTCGCCGTCGAGCACCACGGTCACGTAGGCATCGCCTGAGGCGGACCCTTTGTCGGCCTTGGCGGCCGGAGCCGCGGCCGGAGCGGCAGCGGTAAACAATTCAAAGTGGATCTTATCGGCCGAAACCCCGGCGGTTTTTAGCACCTCGCTCGCCGCGTGGATCATCGGTTCGGGTCCGCACAAAAAGTAGCCGTCGGCCTTGGTCACCGTCGGAATGTGGTCGGCAAAGTAGCGGATGCGGTCGGCGTCCAAGCGGCCAAAGAGTGCGTCGCTCCCTTGGTCTTCCCGGCTGAGTACGTGGTGCACCTCAAGGCGACCCATGTAGCGGTCCTTGAGGTCTTCCAGCTCGTTTTTGAACAGAATGCTCGCGGTTTTGCGGTTGCCGTAGAAAAGCAAAAACTCCGATTCGGGTTCGCGCTCCAGGGCCGTCTTCAAAATCGAGAGCACCGGGGTTATGCCCGATCCGGCGGCAAAACCGACGTAGCGGCGGTGTTGGGCCGGATCCGTTTCGAGCAAAAAGTTGCCCATCGGCGGCATCACGTCCAGCACGTCGCCCGCCTTGAGCTGGGTGTTGGCCCAGGTCGAAAAAACACCGCCCTCGACCTGCTTGATGGCCACGCGCAGCGTTCCGCTCAGCGGGCTGGAACAGAGGGAGTAGGATCGGCGAACCTCGGCGCCGTTGATCTCGGCCTTGAGCGTCAGGTACTGCCCCGGGAGGTAGCGAAACTCGGCCCCCTCCGGAACCTCGAACGAAACGGACACGCTGTCGCTCGTTTCGCGGCGCACTTCGAGCACGGTCAGCGGGTGGAACTTCGGCTTGCTGCCCTTTTGTTCGGCCTTGGTGGCCAAAAGACCTTCTGAAGAAGTCGACGGGGCGGATTTTTTAAACCAAGAAAACATAGTAGGTACAAATCTAGGGGTGCAATGCGAACCAGCGGGGACTGCATTTTGTTCTTATGGCAGTAATTTGCAGCAGAATTAACCCCCTTGATTCCAAACCATGGCCCCAACAGTTGACTTAGAAGCCCGCTTTCTGGACTACGTAGCCGCCGAAAACAAGGTGGAACCCAAGGATTGGATGCCCGACGCCTACCGCAAAACCTTGGTGCGCCAAATTAGCCAACACGCTCATTCTGAAATCGTTGGAATGCTTCCCGAGGCGAATTGGATCACGCGCGCTCCGTCGCTTCGCGCCAAACTGATTCTGCTTGCCAAGGTTCAGGACGAGGGCGGACACGGCCTGTACCTCTACTCGGCCGCCGAAACCTTGGGTACGTCGCGCGACCAAATGGTCGACGACCTGCTGACCGGAAAAGCAAAGTATTCCAGCATTTTTAACTACCCCACGCTAACCTGGGCCGACATGGGCGCAGTAGGTTGGCTGGTTGACGGGGCCGCCATCCAAAATCAGGTCATGCTTTGCCGCACGTCTTATGGCCCGTACAGCCGCGCCATGGTCCGCATTTGCAAGGAAGAGAGTTTTCACCAGCGCCAGGGCTACGAAATCATGATGCACTTAGCCCGCGGAACCCAAGAGCAAAAAGCCATGGCCCAAGACGCCCTGAACCGCTGGTGGTGGCCGTCGCTGATGATGTTTGGTCCGAGCGACGACAAGAGTCCCAACTCCGCACAGAGCATGGCCTGGCGCATCAAGCGCAAGTCCAACGACGACCTCCGCCAGGAATTTATCGACAAAACGGTTCCGCAAGCGGAATTCATTGGTTTGACCATCCCCGATCCCGACCTCAAGTGGAACGAAGAGCGCGGCCACTACGACTTTGGCGCCATTGACTGGACCGAGTTTTTTGCGGTTGTAGCCGGAAACGGACCCTGCAACACCGAGCGCCTTGAGGCCCGCCGCAAGGCCCACGCCGACGGCGCCTGGGTCCGCGAGGCGGCTACGGCCTACGCGGCGAAGCACTCCGCGCGCCGCGCTGCGCCATCGCCGGCGGCATCCAAAGCCCACGCCGCATGAGTACGCCCGAACAGTGGCCCCTTTGGGAGGTCTTTGTCCGCTCCAAAAACGGACTTTCGCACAAGCACTCGGGCAGCCTTCACGCGCCCGACGCCGAAATGGCCCTAAAAAATGCGCGCGACGTCTACACCCGCCGCAGCGAAGGCACCAGCATCTGGGTGGTGCCCTCGAGCGCCATCGTGGCCTCAGCCCCCGATGAAAAAGAGGTGCTGTTTACGCCCTCCGACGACAAGGTGTACCGCCACCCTACCTTCTACGAGATTCCCGATGAAGTGGGACATATGTGATCCCTCGGTGCAGTACCTGCTGCACCTGGGCGACGACGCGCTGATCTTGGGCCACCGCCTGAGCGAGTGGTGCGGACACGGGCCCGTCCTCGAAGAAGACATTGCGCTTAGCAACATTGCCCTTGATTTAGTAGGCCTCGCACGGCAGTACTACCAATTGGCGGCAGAACGCGTTGGCGGAGGCTGCACCGAAGACGATTTGGCCTACTGGCGCTCCGACCGCGAGTTTCGCAACCACGTACTCGTGGAGCAACCCAACGGAGACTTTGCCGATACCATGGCCCGGCAGCTTTTCTTTGATGCCTTTCACTACCTGCAGCTCGAGGCCCTTCAAAACTCCGGCGACGCGCAGGTTGCGGCCATTGCGCGCAAGGCGCTCAAAGAAACCACCTACCACGCAGAACACAGCGCCGATTGGGTCGTTCGCTTGGGCGACGGAACCGAAGAGAGCCGACGTCGCATGGCGGCTGCCCTGGAACGCTTCCTGCCGTTTACGGCCGAACTGTTTACTCCGGCCGAGGTAGACCGCGTGGCCTTCGAACGCGGCTGGGGTCCCGACGTGGCCTCGCTAAAAGGCCCCTGGGACCAACTGGTCCTCGAGGTGCTTCAAAAGGCTACGCTCGAACGTCCCGAGGTGGCCCACAAACTGCTCCGCGGAAAGTCCGGCATTCACAGCGAATCCCTTGGGTTCCTTCTTGCCGAAATGCAAAGTCTGCCTCGGGCCTATCCCGACGCAACGTGGTAAGTACCGCTGCCCTCGTCCAACGACTGCATCGGGTACTCGACCCCGAAGTGCCCGCCCTATCGGTCATGGACCTCGGCATCGTTCGGGACGTTACCGCAACCCCCGACGGCTGCGAAGTTTGCCTAACTCCCACCTATACGGGGTGCCCCGCCACAGAACGCATAGAGCGCGACGTACGCGAAGCGCTCGAAGAACTGGTTGGCGCCGGCAACGTCCGAGTGCGCACCGTGCTGGATCCACCCTGGACGACGGACTGGATCAGCGAAGAGGGCCTGCGCAAACTGGAAGACTACGGAATCGCCCCGCCCCCAAAGCGCAGCGCCGACAAACGCTCGCTGCTGGGTATTCGAACGCCCTTAGCCTGTCCCAAGTGCCGCAGCACCGACACGGAACGCATCGCTGCCTTTGGTTCGACGGCCTGCAAGGCCCTGCATCGATGCCTGGAGTGCCGGGAGCCCTTTGAGGCATTCAAGTGCATTTAAGCGCTTAAAACGAAAAACCCCAAACGAATCGTTCGGGGTTTTTGCGGTTGGATTTGGTGTGAAGCCGTCTCGGTTTCGCAGCAAATGTGCGAAATAGACCCAAAACGCATACAATTAATCGTGAGAAATTGTGAGAAGTTAAAAATTTCACGTAGTTTCACATTATGAATCGGGCCCGAATCACCGTCGTCTTTTTACTGTCTTTCAGCTCTTTATGGGGACAGACGACGCTGAACAAAAGCCCTATTTCCGGAAAGGCCTTTGTGTACCACAACGACAGCATTAAGGCGCTGGATTTCCACGCCGGAACCATTTCCTGCTTGAGTCAAAACACCTGGGTGGTCTTCGGGTCCCTGCCCGAGCTACCCGCCGAAATGCGGATTAATTCGCACCCTCCGCCCACGGTCATTCAAACTCCCGACACCACCTTGATTAGCTTTTCGGGCTCCGGGCTGGTGTACAGCCTCGGACGAAACGGGGGCATTACGCGGCACGACCGAACCTATTTTTCGGGCTACAACTTCGGGGCACTCCGCTTCTTTGACGGCAACCGCTTGTGGAGCATTGGCGGCTACGGACTGTGGCGCGTCACCGACCTCACCCTATTCTACGACCACGAATTGCGCGAATGGGAACGCCAGCCCATGAGCCCCAGCATCATCGAGGGATTTGGGGACGGATTCTACTCGCTGGTCGCCCCTGGAGTGCTGCGCATGGCGGTCTCAAGCCGTGCAGATTTCAATGGTTCTGAAGTCCAGCTCATGGTTCTGGAGGCGGATTTGAAAAACAAAACCTACCGATTCGTCGGATCGCCCGTGGTCGACCTCGACCTGTTCAACAACACCGACAACCTGGGCTACGCTTCGAACGGAACCTGGAACCTGCTCTACGAAGAAAACCGCCTCTTGCTGGCCAACCTGGCCGAAAACCGCCTGATACAAACCCCCCTAACCAATGCCTTCGCGCAGGCCTTTGATGGGAACAGCGGCGCACTTCTTCATCCCAAAGGCGTGCTGTTTGTGGAGGTGGCCAGCACCGTGACCAACAACCACTACAAAATAGTTCAAACCGACCTTAAAACGCTGCTTAACAACCCCGAAAACAAGGAAATAGGACCCATCTACGAGCCCTATTGGGTCAATCAGGTTCGCGCCAACCTCAAGCTCATCGCTTCACTCCTGCTGGGCATTGGCGGCCTCACGGCGCTCATCATTCGGTACCAGCGAAGCCGACCCGTCGCCGAGCGTGCCTTTGCACAGGACCTTTCTCCCAGCCAGCGAATCCTGTTTAAGCACCTGATGATACTGCCCGCGGACGCCAGCATCACCACCCTGGAACTCAATCAAATCCTGGGAATCGAAGAAAAAACCTGGGATAACCAACGCAAAATCCGAAGCACCCTGCTTCAGGAGCTCGAAGAAAAAGGCATGAAGCACTTGGGCGTACCTTCGTTCATCGAACGTATTTCGAGTGAGGACGACCGCCGAATTCGGCGCTACCGGATCAAACCCGAGCTTCGTGACGACCTTATTTCGGTACTTAAGTATGTATAACTTTTTACGCGTTTCCCACCACGACGGGGTCGTTCGCCTGGCGCTGAACCGGCCCGAGGTATTCAACGCCTTCCACCGCGGAATGGCGCTTGAGCTTCAAGACGCCCTTAAGGAAGCGGACCGCAACCCCGACGTTCGCGCGGTGCTGCTGACGGGCGAGGGGCGCGCATTCTGCAGCGGACAAGACCTCGCCGAAGCCGTGGACCCGCTCGGGCCAGGGCTCGACCGAATTTTACGCGAGCACTACAATCCCCTGGTGCTGCAGCTTCGCGCACTCCGCAAACCCATCGTAGTGGCGGTCAACGGCGTGGCCGCAGGAGCGGGTGCCAACCTGGCGTTGGCTGGAGACGTGGTGCTGGCGGCCCAATCCGCCAAATTCATTCAAGCATTCAGCAAAATCGGCCTGATTCCCGACACGGGCGGAACCCTGAGCCTGCCGCGCCTCGCCGGATTCGCCAAAGCGAGTGCGTGGATGATGCTGGCCGACGCCGTGGGCGCCGAAGAAGCCGAGCGCCACGGACTCATTTACCGGGTTGTTCCCGACGAAACCCTTGCCGACGAGGCCATGGCGGTTGCGCAAAAGTTGGCCAAAATGCCCACCGAAGCCCTGGCCCTGACCAAAGAAGCCTTGAATGCCTCGGTGTTTCACGGGCTTGAATCCCAGCTCGAATTGGAGCGCCATCTTCAGAATAAAGCCGGAGCAACCGCCGACTTTGCCGAAGGCGTATCGGCCTTCCTCGAAAAACGTCAACCCCAATTCCGCGGCCAATGAGTCCCCGATTTTTTAACCAAAAAGCGCTAGTCGTCGGCGCCGGCGCCATGGGCGGAGGGATTGCGCAGGTCCTCACGGAGTCCGGTTGGGAGGTATTGCTTTACGACACCCAAGACGAAGCCCTCGAAAAAGGGCTTGGCCGCGTGCGCGCTACCTGGGACAAGCTTGTGGAAAAGGGCAAGATTTCCGCCGAGCAGCGCGAAACCTATTCCGCCCGTCTCAAGGCAGCCTACGTGCTTCGCGAAGCCGCCGACGTGAGCCTCGCGATCGAAGCCATCTACGAAAACCTCGAAGCCAAGCGGTCCGTGTTCACAACCCTCGACGACGTAGTCCGCACGGACTGCATCTTGGCCACCAACACCTCGTCGCTCAGCGTTTCGTCCATTGCGGCCGGCGTGAAGCAGCCCGAGCGCGTCATCGGCCTGCACTTTTTTAACCCCGCACCGCTGATGCCCTTGGTCGAACTGGTTCCGGGGCTGGCTACCGCGCCCGAAGTGGTCGAAGCCTGTGTCCACGCCGTGGCCTCGTGGGGCAAGGTGGGCGTCATTGCCCAAGACACCCCCGGGTTCTTGGTAAACCGCATCGCGCGGCCGTTTTACGGCGAATCCCTGCACCTGGTCGAAGAGCGCATGGCCGACATGGCAACCGTCGACTGGGCACTAACCGAATTGGGCGGGTTCCGCATGGGACCCTTTGCGCTCATGGACCTTATCGGCCACGACGTCAACTACGTGGTCACCGAAACCGTGTGGAAGCAGTTTTACTACGACCCTCGGTTTCGCCCGAGCCTGAGCCAAAAGCGCCTGCTCGAGGCCGGCTGGCTGGGACGCAAGTCGGGGCGCGGATTCTACGACTACCGCAACGGAGCAACACTGCCCGAGCCCACCCGCGACGAGGCCCTAGGCCGCCGCATCGTGGAACGCGTGGTGGCTATGCTCATCAACGAAGCGGCCGACGCCGTGTACCGCGGAATCGGCACGGAATCGGACGTTGAAACCGCCATGCTCAAGGGCGTCAACTACCCTAAGGGCCTGATTGCCTGGGGCCGCGAGTGGGGCTGGACCGCCGTGCGCGACCAAATCGAAGCCCTTCACCGCCGAACCGGAGATCCGCGCTACCGCGTTTGCCCCTGGATTCACGACCAAATTGCCGCCCAATGAACTACCTCCAATCTGCGGTGGACCGCGTGCGAAGCTGGACCGACGAAGAATACGGCCAAAACCTAGGCAGCTTTCTCGACGAACAGCCCATGCTTTTTTCGTGGCTGATCCGCCTGAGCGAAGAGTTTGACGACGACGTCCACGAGCAGCTCGTGCGCAGCGCCATGGTGCTGCGCGAGGGCTTTCGCGGCATGGGCCTCGCGGTCGGCACCATCTCGGACCCCTGCATCACCGACGTCACCACCGAAGTCGTCGAAGCATTTGAGGCGCTTGAAGCGGAAGTCGAAGTGCTCGACCTCGAACGCATCGAAAAGGTCGCCCGATCCCCCTTTGTGCACACCGAAGTCCGCAACTTTCTTCACCAAGAGCTGCGCTCGGGCCTTCCGCGTGGGGAAGCCGACCAGCACAACCTGATGCTCGTCGTCGACATCCTGATCGGATGCTTCGAAGAGTCCGTCGAACAACCCGGCGCAAGCGGCCAAGCATGACGGCTCCCGAAATCGTCAACCAAATGATGCGCCGCGACGCCTTTAGTCAGTGGCTGGGCCTCGTCGTTCGCACGGCGGAACCCGGTCACTGCGTGCTCGAGGCCCTCGTGCGACCCGAAACACAGAACGGCTTCGGAATCGCCCACGGCGGCCTCACCTACAGCCTAGCTGACAGCGCCTTAGCCTTCGCAAGCAACGGACACGGCCAGCACGCCGTTTCCATCGAAACCAGCATCGCCCACCTCAAACCCGTATCGGCCGGCGACCTGCTCGTCGCCGAAGCCACCGAGCGCCACCGCAGCAAAACCCTCGGTCGCTACGACGTCATCGTGCGCCGCGACGGCGTGGACGTGGCCCATTTTCGCGGAACCGTATTTTTTAAAGACACCCTATGGCAACCCGAAGCGCATTCTTAGTCGACGGAATCCGAACCCCCATTGGCAGCCTCGGCGGCAGCCTTAGCGCCGTGCGCGCCGACGACCTCGCGGCCCACGCCCTGCGCACCCTCGCAGCCCGGCACCCCAACCTCGACCTGGCTGCGATTGACGACGCCTTCCTGGGCTGCGCCAACCAAGCCGGCGAAGACAACCGCAACGTCGCCCGCATGGCGACCTTGCTCGCCGGCATTCCCCACACGGTGCCGGCCGAAACCGTGAACCGCCTCTGCGCCAGCGGCTTATCGGCCGTTCAGCACGCAGCCCGCGCCATCCTGTCCCACGAGGGCGACCTCGTCCTGGCCGGGGGCGTCGAGCACATGACCCGCGCGCCCTTCGCCCTGTCCAAGGCCTCCAAAGCCTTTGGCGGCGACAGCCAGCTCTACGACACCACCTTCGGATGGCGCTTCGTCAACCCCGAAATGAAGCGCCTGTACGGCACCGACGCCATGGGCGAAACCGCCGAAAACCTGGCCGACCAGTACCGCATCTCGCGCGAAGACCAAGACGCCCTGGCCCTGCGCAGCCAGCAGCGCACCGCGGCCGCCGTAGCGCGCGGCTTCTTCGCCGGCGAAATCGCCCCTGTTTCCCTGCCGCAGCGCAAGGGCGACCCTGTCGTGTTTGATCGCGACGAATTTGCCAAGCCCGCCACCACCCTCGAGGGCCTCGCGGGGCTGCGCCCCGCGTTCCGTCCCAACGGAAGCGTCACCGCCGGCAACGCCTCCGGCTTGAACGACGGCGCCGCGGCCCTCTTGCTCGCCTCCGAAGACGGCCTGAAGCGCCACAACCTGACGCCCCTAGCCCGCGTAGTATCCAGCGGCGTAGCCGGCGTAGAGCCCCGCATCATGGGCATCGGCCCGGTGCCCGCCACCGAGATTGCGCTGCGCCGAGCCGGCCTCAACCTCGCCGACATCGACCACATTGAGCTCAACGAAGCCTTTGCCGCTCAGGCACTTGCGGTAACCCGCACCCTAGGTTTGGACGACCTTGACCCCCGCATCAACCCCAACGGAGGCGCCATTGCCATGGGCCACCCCCTCGGCATGTCGGGTGCGCGCCTCGCGCTCACCGCGGCCCGTGCGCTGCGCGAAACCAAGGGCCGCTACGCCCTCGTCACCATGTGCATCGGCGTCGGCCAGGGGTATGCGGTGATCATAGAGCGCACCAGCAACCAGTAACTAGTAACTGATCAACGCTTCCAGCGCTTCCCGCACCTTGTCCGCGTTGGGCAAGTAGGTCGCTTCCAGCGTTTTGTTTAGGGGAATCGCGGGGGTGTCTTCGGCGCCCATCACCCGAACGGGCGCGTCGAGGGCGGTGAAGCACTCCTCCTGAATGCGCGCGGCAATCGAGCGCGCAAAGGGCTGTACCGAAGGCTCCTCGGTGAGCACTAGGATGCGGCCGTGGGCGCGCGAACGCTCGAAGACCAGCTCTTCGTCCCATGGGGAAAGGCTCCGCAGGTCCAAAATCTCTACCGACAGGCCCGCAGCGGCCTCGAGGGCCCAGTACACGCCGCGGCCGTAGGTTACGACCAATGCGGAAGGCTCGCCGCCGGGCTCTACGGCGCGCACAATGCGTCCGCGGCCAATCGGCACGACGTAGTCGGCGTCGGGCTCCACCGTTTTGGCGCCCTCGGTTCCCTTAATTTTCGACCAATACAGGCCCTTGTGCTCGAGCACTACTACGGGGTTGGGGTCCGCGTAGGCCGCCTTGAGTAGGCCTTTGAGGTCCGCGCCGGTGGACGGATACACGACCTTGATGCCGCGGATGGCGGTGACCACCGACTCCACGCTCGAGGAGTGGAAGGGCCCGCCGCTGCCGTAGGCCCCAATCGGAACGCGCAAGATCATGTCGGCCGTCCACTTGCCGTTGGTGAGGTAGTGCGCGCGCGAAAGCTCGGTAAAAAGCTGGTTGAGGCCCGGCCAGATGTAGTCCGCGAACTGCACTTCCACGGTGGGCTTCAGGCCCACGGCCGCCATGCCCACGGTGCTGCCGACGATGAAGGCCTCC
>JACCDW012011781.1_pt1 | contig 31508 bp, 37 predicted proteins | sample 7449781 | NCBI WGS metagenome assembly JACCDW01 (sample SAMN15323449, study PRJNA562643) | freshwater metagenome | isolation source: river surface water | place: USA:Blue River Watershed | collected 2017-08-18
CATAAATACTTGTGCGAATCGCAAACAGACAACCTTTTGTGTTGTCTGATATGACAACACAAACCTTATAAGGAGACCAATATGTCAGCAGCAAGTAATTATTTAGAAGCAAAAGTGTTAGACCATGTTCTAACATCAACTGGTTATACAGCACCAACAACTCGTTACCTAGCATTGTTTAACAACACATCAGGCAACGCAGCCGCAAACTTGGAATTAGGTACACTAACTGATGAAATTTCAACATCAGGTACTGCTTATGCTCGTAAGGCAGTGACATTCGCCGCCGCAAGTGGAACAAATCCTTGTTCAAGTGCTACTAACGCAACTGTAACTTTTGATGCCGCAACAGCATCATGGGGTACTGTAACTCACGTAGCAGTTATGGACGGTGGTACAGCAGGTGCAGGCAACGTATTGTTTTGGGGTGCAGTAACTACATCTAAGACAATTGATACAGGCGATACTTTTCAAGTAACTTCAGGTAACTTGACAATTAGCCTAGCCTAATAGTAATACTAGCCAACAAGGGGAGTTCGCTCCCCTTTCAGGCTGACAAAATACCCAGCATTCTAGACTTGGACTCCTAGGTTGCTGTAGAACAATAACTCGTGGAGCAAGTCACATGGCCAAGCCAACAATTACAACAAGAGCAAGTAAAGGCAGCGCACTTACTTGGACAGAAGGCGATACAAACCTTACTAATTTGCGCGATGCTACAATTACCGTCAAAGCAGATACAGGCGGTACAGATGTAGTCTCAGATTTAAATGGAACTGTTACACTAGTAGCAGGCACCAATGTTACCATTACTGGTGACAATACAGCCAAAACTGTAACAATTAACTCAACAGCGTCAGGTGGAGCAAGTGCTTTAGATGACCTAAGCGATGTTACCATAACAGCCGCTGCCAGCGGTGATTTACTCTATTATAATGGAACTGCTTGGGTTGATCAAGCCGCAAGTGGTTTAACAGTTGGCACAGCAAGTGTTGGATCAACAGTAACCTTAACGGCAGATAATTCAACCAATGCTACTAACTATCCATTATTTGTCAACGACAACACTGGCAATTTAAGCCCAAGAACAGATACTGGATTTACTTACAATCCAAGTACTGGCGCATTAACAGCCACAACATTTAGTGGTACAGCGACTAATGCGACAAATATTGGTATTGCTTCTACAACTGGTAATAGCAATGATACATCAATGTATCTTGTTATGGTTGGAAATAGTATAGCAGGTAATCAAGCACCTCACATTGATAGTAGTTTAACTTATAACGCATCAACAGATACATTGAGTGCTACTGTATTGTCTGGATCAATAACAGCCACAGGCGCAACTTCAACAGCCAAACTTACATTAAACACAACAGCAGTAAGTTCAACTGCTTGGACAACAAATGGTATTGGTCTTAAAGTACAAGCCGCAACATTTACTGATACTAGTTCAACAGCAGGCACAGTAGCCGCAAGCCATGTTCATGCAATAGCCACACCAACAATAGCCAGCACCAACGCAATTACTGTAACTGATGCGGCAAGTTTATACATTGCTGATGGCCCAACCGCAGGCACTAATACTACTATTAGCAACAAGTGGGCACTATTAACAGCAGGTAATATTAAAAGTGCTGGCGCAACAATTGGAGGAACAACATTTCCGACATCAACAGGAACAACTGGACAAGTATTATCTTTATCTAGTGCCGGAACAGCCGCGTGGACTACTGCTAGTGGCGGAGCCGGAACAAATGAAATTGTTTTAATTCCTAGTTTATCTAATACAGCGGCTCTTGCTTTTCCTGGCAATACTGCTAATGGAGAACAAGTCAGTAATTGGACATTAGTTTATAACGGCGGAATTAGCGGAGTAAGTGTTAGTACTACAAGATTTACTTTACCAACTGGAACTTATTATCTAACTATTGGTGATTTTTTAGTAGCCTCAAGTTCAACCTATAGAACAAATTTTTATCTTTATAATGTAACAACTTCTACTACTTTAGATACTTGGGCACAATATGATATGACTATGGGTGGTGTAACAACTTATGTTTATAATAGAGGCGCAGTTACATTTACAACTACCAGTAGCAATACTTTTACATTTAGGTGTGTTAGTGCTATGGGGGCAGGCGCTGCACAAGGACCTAAACCTAGAGATGGTGGTTATATTACTGTAAGAATTTACAAAACAGCCTAATTAAGGAAAAACAATGACAAGACAAGTCACAGACAATTTGTATATAGAACTAGGGTATTTTACTCCCGAAGACTATTTTACCTATGAAGCCAATGCAGATATAGCACAAGCCAGTTCAGCCACTATGACTGTGTCTGCAGGAGTTATTACAAATGCTGTCAGCAATTTGACTGTGTCTTGTTCAGTAACTGCAACTATCAGCCACATTGAAGGCGCAGATTTGTTTGCGTTCAGTGAAGCCGCATTGTCCGCTGAAGTAAGTCGTATTCGTGACAACAACATTGCTACTAGCGGTGTGTTTAGTGCAGTTACTGATGTCAGTAGAATAGTTCATTTTTCAGCAGATGATTTTTCAAATGCAACTGTATTAGTTGGCGACAACCTACGAGTTCGCTATTATGAAGCCGCAACCTCAGCGGCTTTTTCATTGACTTGTGATGCAACATTAGTACCTGGCGGTGAAGTACTTGAAGGTGAAGCCACGTTATCTAGTGAATTTACTATTGATGCCAAAGGCACACGTAAAGCACATGTCATTGACTGCGATGTCAATGTAGAATTTACACAAACAACAGATGGTAACAGAATTAGATTTGGCGCAGGTTTACTTGAAGTTGAAACAAGTCAATTTTCTGATGTCAATCGAATTGCTGGTGGCCAAAGCACACAAGCCAGTGAGTTTGTACAATCCAGTGCAGTAAATGAAATTGTTCAATTGGCCAGTGACATTACTAGCACAGCAAGCCTAACTGCTACAATTAGTCACATTGAAGGCGCAGACTTACAAGCATTTAGTGATGCGGCATTGTCAGCAACAGCAGATAGATTTAGAGATGTAGGTTCAACACAGTCTGTTCAAGCAAGTTTATCAGCAGAACTTAATAAGAATCAATTGGCTACAGCATCTGTTTCTGCAACAGCATCTGTTTCTGCGGCAGTAGACAAACTTAAAGGTGCAACAGCCAGTTTATCTGTTACAAGTACACTAACACCAATATACCTAAGTTATAAAAACAGACACAACCATAGTGCTTATATCGTTAGTGCAGCCACAAGCGCGGCTAGACTACGCACAGACAATTACAAATATGCAACCGGAAGTTTTTGGTGCCGTAGTACTGTAACTGAAGCAACTACGCTACAAGTCCAGACTTTACAAGCACAAACAATAAATTCCAACCAAGATTTTTATATTAGCATATGGATGGATTTAGGCAGTACTAATGCCAGCGTAAACAATCAATTTTATGGTTATGTAAATGCAGGCAATTGGAATTTAGGTTATAGAACTATAAGCAATGTCAATTACGCCAGTGTGCAGTACAATGGATCTAGTTATCTAACACTAAGTGGCAGTAATGGACAATTAAGTGGTTGGGGACATTGGGAATTTTTTAGAAGTGGATCAACACTAACACTTAGATTTCAAAAGACAGGTGGCACACAAGTTTCAACCAGTACAACCTACACTGGTGCTATAAGCACAGGCGCATTAGATTACATTTGGTTTGATGCTCCTGGTGAAGTAGGCACAGCCGGTGCGTACTTTGATGAATTCTACATGGCCAAAGGCATCAGTAGTCCGGTCAATTATAAATCAACTGGTGAAATATTTGATGGCGCACTGACCACAACTGAGTTCTTATTTCACTTTAATGGCGACTTCTATGATGAACTTGCTGGTCCAACAGAAGCCAGTGCAAGTTTATCAGCACAAGCAAGTCAATCTGTTAGTGCTGTTGTTACAGTCAATCCTGCTGTTAATCTAACCAGTACAGCAACACTATCAGCACAAGCAGATGCGGCTATTAGACAAGCCAGTGCAAGTTTATCAGCACAAGGATTTGTTGTAGCCGCAACAGGACGTATTCGCAGTGAATTTGCTGATTTAGACAGTGAATTTGCTGTTGTTGTTAGTGCTGACAAGATTAAGAATGCCACAGCAAGTCTAGCCAGTGCCTTTGCACTAACAGCAGATGGATCGGACTTAGATTTAGCAGAAGCCAATCTATCAAGCCAATTTGCATTGTCTGCTCAAGCAGATAGATACAAATTAATCAATGCTAGTTTGTCTGCAGGAGCATCCACTTATGCTCGTGCAACTAAAACATTGGCAACTTGGTCTAGCGACAGTTGGTTCCGTGGTGTTAATCTTGCAACAACTTTTAGTGCTGTAAATGATGGCAACTTCATTTATGAATTACTAAAACAAGATTCTGGTGATTACTTTGTATTGTTACAACGCGACATTAACCGCGGACTAGTCAATTGGCAAGTTAAAATTCCAATGCCAGCAAGTGCCAACGTAACATTATCTGATCCAGTGCTGACTATTGACGGTGATTACTTGTATGCAGTTGTAGGTTATCAAAATACCGGAGATAATACTTGGAGAAACATAGTCTCCAAGTTTGACACTGAAGATGGTGCAGTAGTCAGCAGTTTCAATCCAAATTATTTCACTTATGTTCAAGACATTGTAATTGACAACGGTTACATTTATCTTGCAGGTGATAATGGTAGTATAAGCGGCCATTACCCAACCATCGTCAAGTACAACATGTCGGGTACTATTCAGTGGAAGAAAACTTATTACCTAGCCAATAGAACCAGTGAACAAGACGGTAAGATTTGGCTACGCGGTTCAGATATCTATTGGACATTTGCATTAAGAAACACCCTAGATCAAACAACGGTCAATCACGCATTAAAAATCAGCGCCAGCACAGCCGCAATTACTTGGGCAAGAACAGATGCTTATATTCAGCATGTGGATGCCAGCGAAAACTTGTACATTGCCAGTGGCACAACAATTGCCAAGGTCAATTCATCAGGCTCAACAACTTGGGCAAAATCTTTGACTGGTGTAACTTCAATTGATTTAGTAACAACAGATTCCAGTTTAAATGTTTACGCAAAAGTAACACAATCATCAGGAGTTAATTTACTCAGCCTAGACAGCACAGGTTCAGTTGTTTGGGGCAAACAATTTGCCGCCAGTTATGATCCTACAATCCTAGGCATGTACGTCTTAGATGATAGATTGATTGCTTATGGTGATTTTAGCGATAATTTAGATCCACAAGACAGTTTAATGCTAAACGTACCTGCTGTTGATGGCGGTGGTGATTATTATTCTGTTCCATTTCCTACAGCCTATCACGCTACAGGATCTTGGAGTTACAGTGATTATAGCCCATCAACAACCACTGGCAGTTACACAATACCATCAACAACCAGTTTGTCATTTATTGAAGCAACAGGTACGCACAGTCAATCCAGTTATACACTAGATGTCAGCACAGATACAGTATTCACGTACTTGTACGTGGTCAATGGTATTGGTGCTTGGGCATCAACAACCAGCCAAACAACTGTTAATGGCCGCATTAGATACATGGCCAGTGCTGAAAGTGCTGAGTTCGCACAAACAACTCAGGCCCGCAAACAAGTTCAATTAAATGCCGAACTAAGTGCAACAACTAATCAAACAGTCATCAATGTAAGAACTCGTACATTTGATATTAGTGCCAGCGCAACCACAAGTCTAGCAATACAATTAGACAAACTAACTGGTTATGGTGCAAATATAACAGCACAAGCCGCATTAGAATCTGCACCAAATAGACTGCGTGGCATAACAGCCACTGAGTCCAGCGAATTTACACAAGTAACCAACAACGCAAGAACACGGGACTACACAGCAGCATTTGAAGCATTCTACACAGAACTAACAGCCGCAAGTAAGAACGCAACCGGCACAATCTTAATGGAAGCAGTTGCTTCTATGACCATAGATGCACGTAAGATTACAGATAGTCCGCAGTACATGTTCAGTCAAACACAAATGACTACGCAAGGTATCAGCACACTATTTGGTAATGCTAACCTAGCAAGTGAAAGTAACTTTAACTTAATACCAACGTACTTGCGCAGACAAGAAGCATTCTTAACTGCTCAAGCCACTCTTGCTGTTCCAGGCGAAAGAATCCGCCCAGGAGCAAGCAGTCAAGCAGTACAGTTCTTTGCTCAGCCTTACACAGAAAACTCAAAGATTACTGGTTATCAGAGTCAAATGACTTCAACCAGTCAAATGACAACCAATAATCAAATCTTAAGACTGGCACAAGCAGGCCTGTCAAGTGCATTTACAACACCATTCATTTATGCTGGTGTATTGGTTAGAACAGAAGCCAACTTGCAGGTCAACGCATTTACATTGACAGCAGGCCGCGTAATTAACATAGACACTTATTACCAACTTAAGATAGCCCCAGAGACTAGAACACTTTGGGTACACCCAGAAACTCGCATTATCAGCATAGATTCTGAGAATCGCGTAAATAAAATTAAAGGATATCCAACCCTATGACAACATTAACTAAAACTGGCTATGAGCGAGATACACAAGGCTCTTGGATAGCCAAAGACCCTGAAGCACAACTGATTTACTCAATGGATTGGAGTGATTGGTTGCCCACAGGAGATGCACTATCAGCAGTCAGTTATACACTACAAGTACGTGCCAATGATCCCCAACCATTGGTCAACGAAGACGATGGACTAGCAGAAAGCAATACTTGGACATACATTGAACTGTCGGGCGGACAAGTGGGCAAAGTCTATACAGTAACAGCAGAAATCACAACTACCAGTGGACTTGTTGATAGACGCAGTTTTCGAGTCAAAGTCGAGAATCGTTCAGCATGATAGTTCAAGCACAAGGTAACCTGCACCCACCTGGGCAACAAGCCGATGAAATGGAAATTATTCCTTTCATTGAAGAGCCTCGTGATCCCAGTAAAACAGGCAACAAGCCCAAGCAATTAGTAGCCATAGAAGTCTATGGTTATGAAGTAGGCCGCGGCAAGAAAAAGCGAATAGTTACCCCTGATGACGTTTACAAACTAGCCGCATTGGGCTGTACTGACAGAGAAATAGCCACGTGGTTTGACATCAAAGAAGATACCTTAAGATACAACTTTGCGGACATAATGGCAAAAGGACGAGAGGATCTCAAACAAGCATTAAGACAAGCCATGCTGAAGAATGCACTAAACGGCAATGCTGTCATGCAAATATGGTTATCTAAGAACTATCTTGGCATGAGCGACAATCCAACTGATAGCGAATCTAATAAACCCTTACCCTGGACGGAGAACGAGTAATGGCCACGCAAATGGAAAGAATAGCAGTACTGGAAACTAAAGTAGACGAACTTAAAGATACTGTTAAGAACAATGATCTAGAACTTAAAGAACAACTAAAAACCATGTATGAAGCGTCATGCAGTCAACACGCTAAGTTAAGCCAAGACTTAGAAAGCCTAAAATCATTTAGAGACAGTTGGTTAGCACGAATAGCAACTGCTGGTGTTATACTAGGTCCTATTGCAGGTTATTTGCTAAGCCACATTGACTGGGCAAGTATCCTAAAGTAATATGCCATTAAGTGCCGCACAGGAAACAATAGCCAATGACACGCACCGTTTTCGTGTGGTAGTCGCTGGTCGTCGCTTTGGCAAAACACACCTAAGCATACGTGAATTATGCTATCACGCCCGTATGCCCATGAGTGAAGTATGGTACGTGGCACCTACTTACAGACAAGCCAAGCAAATTGTTTGGCGCAAACTCAAGCATAGACTACAGGATCTCAAGTGGACACAAAAGGTCAACGAAAGTGAACTTACTATAACACTTAAGAATGGATCTAACATTAGTCTAAAAGGTGCGGACAACGCTGACAGTCTACGTGGTATTGGACTTGACATGTTGGTCTTAGATGAGTTTGCTGACATAGATCCAGAAGCGTGGTATGAAGTACTGCGTCCAACACTGGCAGATCGTCAAGGCAAAGCACTATTCATTGGCACACCAAAAGGCATGGGCAACTGGGCACACGATTTGTACACCATGCCATTAGAACAGCCAGGGCAATGGGCCAGTTTTCAATATACCACTATAGAAGGCGGGCAAGTCAAGCCAGAAGAAATAGAAGCCGCACGTAAAGACCTAGACGAACGTACATTCCGTCAAGAGTTTTTAGCAACATTCGAAACATACGCAGGCAGGATTTATTACGCATTTGATCGCAAAGACAACTGCCAACCACCTGATGCAATAGACTTATCAATTGTTTACATAGGCATGGACTTTAACATTGATCCCATGTCAGCAGTAGTAGCAGTACGCCAAGGGGATAATTTGTATGTCATCGATGAAATCCGCATGTTTTCTTCTAACACCGCCGAAATTGTGGAAGAAATTAAGAGCCGATATGGCCGCAGTAAAATCTTCGTCTATCCAGATCCAGCCGGAGCCGCACGAAAAAGTTCGGCTGGCGGCGTTACTGACCACACAATACTCGCCAACAGTGGCTTTGTCGTTAAAGCACCCAGAAGTCACACGCCCGTTAGAGACAGAATAAATGCTGTAAACAGTCGTTTGAAGGATTCAACAGGCATTCGACACCTGTTTATACACCCTAAGTGTAAATACACGATAGAAGGTTTAGAGCGACATACCTATAAAGAAGGAACCAGTCAACCCGATAAGGATTCGGGCTATGACCACATGATGGACGCATTGGGTTACATGATAGATTACATGTTCCCAATCAAGAAAGATCATGGCGACATACGTCAACCCCAGCGTTGGGGACACCAAATCGGAGTTAGATAACCTATGAGCAACTTATACGAATTATACCTAAATGTAACATCAGCAAATACAACTTACAATGAACTTAAAGATCGTTGGCAGTTTTATCTAGAAAGTTACCAAGGTGGAGATGAATACAGAGAAGGCAGTCATTTGACACGCTATGTCAATGAAACAGACGGAGAATATGGCGCAAGACTTCGTGCAACACCCATAGACAATCATTGTCGCTCAGTTGTAAGTGTTTATACCAGTTTTCTTTTCCGTCAAGAACCTGAACGTGAACTTGGCTCATTACAAGCAGATCTCATGCTGGAGGACTTTTTAAAGGATGCAGACTTAGATGGACGTAGTTTAGATGCGTTTATGAAAGAAGTCAGCATTTGGTCCAGTGTGTTTGGACATGCTTTTATTCTAGTTACCAAACCCAACGTAGGTGCTGTTACTCGTGCTGATGAATTGGCCATTGGAGTACGTCCTTACGTGTCATTGTTGACTCCATTGGTTGTCATGGATTGGTCGTGGAAGCGCAACAGTCTGGGACGTTATACACTAGACATGATCAAATACGTGGAAGATGTCAACGGTGATGAACAAGTTATTAAGCAGTGGACACCTGAAGCAATTACCACTTGGGTTGTAGACACACAACAACAGACTGTCAACAATGAAACTGTAGAAATCAACGGCTTGGGTATTGTACCTGCTGTGATTGCTTATGGTAATCGCGGTCCTATACGTGGTGTTGGCGTGTCAGACTTATCTGACATTGCAGATCACCAAAAGAAAATCTACAACGAATACAGTGAAGTAGAGCAAAGCATTAGACTAAATGGACACCCAGCATTGGTTAAGACTCCAGATGTTGAGGCAAGTGCTGGTGCAGGTGCTATTGTTCAAATGCCAGACAATTTAGATCCTGGCTTGAAGCCTTACATGCTGAACGTGTCAACAGACATTGGCGCAATTTACAACTCAATACAGAATTCTATTGATGCCATTGACAAAATGGCCAACACTGGTGCAGTTCGTGCTACACAAAGCCGCACACTCAGTGGTGTTGCTATGGAAACAGAATTCAGTCTTCTTAACGCTAAACTAAGCGAAAAGGCTGATAATTTAGAACTTGCTGAAGAACAGTTGTGGAAGTTATATGCACAATATCAAGGCCAGACTTGGGATGGTGAAATTGAATACGCTGACAGTTTCAACATACGTGATGACATGAAAGAACTGCAAAAGTTGCAGGTTGCCAAATCATCAGCAACAGATCCTAGAGTTTATGCTTGGATTGACCACGAAATACTAGAAGCCATTGGCGGTGAAGCAGACATGATTATTCCTGAGATTTATAATCCAGAATCAATCCCTGCAAAAAAGCCATTTGAACCGCACTACATGATTGATCCACAAACTGGTGAAAAATACATTGCTCGTACTGAGCAAGAACACATGGACTACGCGGCTCAAGGCTACTATCATGAGCAAGAAAGTTACTAAGGAGCGATTATGAAATCATATAAAAAGAAGAAAAAGCCTGGACCTAAAAAGAAATACTGATCATGCCAGTAAGAAAAGTTCTAGGCGGATATCGTTGGGGCAAGTCCGGTAAGACATATCCTACTAAAAAACAAGCATTAAGACAAGCCCGAGCCATTTATGCAAGTGGTTATAAAAAACGGCGATAATTACATGTTTATGGCTGGGTTGCCATAAATACCAATACAACACTCTACTAGGAGGCACGCTACATGAGCGATACAATCATGGGACAAGACAACGCAACTGATGCGGCAAGTACACATACTGAAAATCAGGCACCAGCAACTAAGACTTATACACAAGAAGAATTTGACCGTCATATGGCTGGACTTAAATCAAGTCTAAGCAAAAAGTACGAAAAAGTTCTAGGTGAATTAGGTGACTTGGACGAAATTCGCGCACTTAAAGCAGATGCTGAAAAGCGTCAGCAAGAACAACAAATTAAGCGCGGGGAATTTGAAAAGACACTACAAGACTTGGCTGCTAAAAAGGATGCTGAAATCCAAAAGCGAGATAGTATTATCAAGGAATACAAAGTTAATACACCTTTGCTCAGTGCCGCTGCCAAGTACAATGCCGTGAATGCTGAACAAGTTAAAAGTTTATTAGCAACAAATGTAAGACTTAATAATGATGGTGAAGTGGAAGTGATAGACAGCAAAGGAGCCGTTAGATATACTGACAGTGGTGCTCCTCTAGACGTCGACAGTTTGGTCCGAGAATTCCTAGACCAAAACGCACACTTTAAATTGGCTGCTCCTAGCACGACCAACACCAAATCAAACATCTCCGCTGGTGACAGCAAAAAATTTGATATTAATAAATTGGATATGAAAAATCCAGAACACCGCAAGGCTTATGCTGAATATCGTAAGTCTGCAGGTATAGCCTAACATCTAAGGAGATATTAAAATGGCCGGTTCAACCACTACAACATTAAACGACCTATTGCCAGCGATTACCGCTGAAGCAATGTTCGTAGCCAACGAGCGTTCAATCATGCGCGGTTTGGTAAAGAATTATTCTATCCCAGCAAGCAATGGTAAGACAATTACCGTTCCACGTTACCCAGTACAAAGTGCAGCCGCACTAACTGAAGGTGATGAAGTTTCTAACACAGCAGTTTCTACTGATGGTGTTACATTGACTGTATCTACAGTTGCTATCCGTACTATGGTTACTGACCTAGTTCGTGCAAGTGCAGCATCTAACGTTGTTGCAGACGTTGGCCGTTTATTCGGTGAAGCAATCGCTAAGAAAATTGACCAAGACTTATTGGCTTTATTCAGCGGTTTCAGCAACGGTGTTGGTGGTGCTTCAACAGCAATGTCAGCAGCCTTAGTTGCTCAAGCAGTTGCTAAGTTACGTGCTAACGCTGTTCCTGGCGATGCATTGGCTTGCGTATTGCACCCATATGTTGCTTATGATTTGAAGAAAGATTTAACCAACACATTTGCTAACCCAAATGCTGGTATCATCCAAAACGAAGCAATGAGCCAAGGTTATGTAGGTATGCTATTTGGCGTTCCAGTATTCGAGTCAAGCAACATTGCTGACACTGGTACTGCTGGTGACTACATTGGTGGTGTATTCCACCGTGATGCACTAGGCCTAGCAATGATTGGTGACATCAACATCGAAAGTCAGCGTCGTGCAAGTTATGTTGGTGACGACATTGTTGCAAGTTGCCACTATGGTGTTGGTGAACTATATGACACATACGGTGTGAAAATCACTGCTGATTCATCATTAGTTGATCCAGCCTAATAAGGAATTGATACTGACATCCGACAGTCAGTGACAATAATGTAGTTAGACACTACATTTCTCCTCTGAAAGGGTCTAGGAAACTAGACCTTTTCTTTTGGGCTATTTGAACCCTAATTTTCTAGGGTGGACTAAATACTCGTATAGCACAGAAGGACTGTGCAATTACAATTTACTGAGAAGGACTCACTACTATGGCTTACGCAACTCTTGACGACTTATTATTGGTCGAACCTACAATTACAGATTACGGAGTCTTAGACTTCGATAGCGAACTAGCCCGTAGTGAATCAGAAGTAAATCGTATACTTCAAGTGCGTTGGTTTCAGGCTTACGCAAGTCTCAAAGACTCAACTCTTACATTTGATCCTACTTTACTAACAGCCACGCAATGGACACAGGCAACTGTTTACCACGCATTGGCATATCACATCTGCCCTAAACTAAGCAAATTTGAAGCCGAGGGCAACGAAGACAAATTCCAAGTAATGATGAAGTACTATCAAGGCCGTTTCGAGCATGAAATGGACCTTTGCCTACGTTTAGGCGTTGAATACGATTTAGACGATGATGGTACTGTAGATTCCACTGAAAAGGTCAGCACTGGATCATTAAGGTTAGTAAGATAATGGCCAGCATACGCGAACAAGTGGCCATTAACATAGTTGATGTGCTGAAAGAAATACAAGATCCACTAGTAGTTCTAGTAACACGCGATCCATTTGACGTGGAAAAGTTAGCCATAACACAATTTCCAGCATTGCTTGTACAGCAAACAACAGAATCCCGCGAAACAATTACCATGGGCCCGACTGCAACAGGACGCAGAATGGGTATTATAGAATTTGAGATCCGTGGCTTTGTGCGTGGAACAGAATTAGATTCAAGACGTAATGAACTTATTGAAGCAGTAGAAGAGGCCTTAGACAGTGATCGCTATCGCGGACTGTTTTCTGAAGGTGTTTCTGACAGTCAAATCCGTAGCATTGAGATTGTACCACGCTTACAACCACTAGCAGAGTTCATTATGACCATAGATGTAACCTACAACTATTTGAGAGGTACAACATGATTACCGTTTATAAAGATTCATTAGTCAGAACCATTAGTGCTGGAAAGTTATCACAGTACTTGTCCGCTGGCTGGAGCAAAAACAAGGCTGAGGAAGAAATTATTCGTCCCAAGCCAACGGTGAAGACTAGGGCCACCGTAAAAACCCTAGATGAAGCCAATATTAATAAAGGAGACGAATAATGGCCATTTTAACAGGAAACAACGGTGTAGTAAAGATCGACAACGCATCAGGCACACCAACAGCAGTAGCCGCAGTACGTAATTTTTCACTAGATATCACACGTGATACAATTGAAACAACTACTATGGGCAAGGATGTACGTTCATATGTAGGTGGATTAGCATCATTTAGTGGTTCAGCAGACATTTATTTTGATGCTGACAACTATACAGGTGGATCTAGTGTAATTGCCGCATTAAATCCAGTAGGTGGATCAGTAGGAGATAGTCCAATAACTATCGAATTATATTTGAATGGTACCTCAGGCAAATTTGCCGGAGAGATTATTGTTACTGGTTTCACAGTTAACAGTTCAATGGATGGTATGGTTGAAGCAAGCATTTCTTTCCAAGGTTCAGGTGACGGTAGCGATGTTGGCGTAGCATTTACAGCCTAAGGAGATTATTATGGCAACATTAGTAGGAAATGATGGCGCGATTGTTGTAGGTAGTACAACAGTTGCGGCAGTTAGAAATTTTAGTTTAGATATCACACGCGATACAATTGAAACTACAGTTATGGGCAAAGATGTGCGTTCATATGTAGGTGGATTAGCATCATTTAGTGGTTCAGCAGACATTTATTTTGATTCAAGCGAATTTGATGGTGCAGAATCTACTTTTAATCCAACAACAGGTGACGTTGGATCTAGTCCTATTGTACTTAAATTATATCTCAAACAAGATGCTTCAAATGATCAGGCGTTCCAAGCAAAAATCATTGTTACAGGATATACTGTAAATTCATCAATGGACGGTATGGTAGAGGCTTCTATCAGTTTCCAAGGTTCAGGTGATGACGATGATGCTGGACCAATCTTTTCAGCATCAGGTAACGTTTAATATGCTTCAGGTTAGATTCGAAGGTGTTGGTTCAACAGGTAACAAGTTGGACCGAGCCTTACAGAGCGCGATCAAAACACTAGCCTCGGACATGTACAGAGAAGTAACTACACGTACACCAGTAGATACTGGCAGAGCAAGGAGCGGATGGCGTAATAATGTACAGAAAACCAACTTTACATTGGAAAATAATGTACCTTATATTACTGTATTAGACAAAGGTCGTCACATGACCAACAGAGGCCTGCGTGGATCAAACCAAGCACCTCGTGGTATTGTTGGACCAAGTCTCGAATCTATCAAAAGGAAGAATTAAATGAGTAAAATATTAGAACGTGCAACAGCACATTTTCGTAATCAAATTTCAGGTGAAATGCGTTCAATCGAAGTTCCTGAATGGGAAACTAAGATTTTTTACAAGACTGTGACTAACTTGAAAGAAGAAGGTCGTATTCTTGAATTAAGTCAACAGGGTAAAACCGTTGAAGCATTGGTTGAAAGTCTTGTAGTTCGTGCTCGCAATGAAGACGGATCAAAGATGTTTACCATGCCAGATAAGATTACACTTATGAACGAAGTAGATCCAAAAGTCTTAATTCGTATTGTAGGCGAAATGAATAATGTTGTGCAAGATCTAAGTCAGGAAGAAGTAGAAAAAAACTAAAAGCAGATCCGGATTTGTTGTTTGCCTATAGATTGGCAAAGGATCTGGGTCTGCTAGTAGAACAAGTATTAGAGATGTCAACGGCTGAATTTGCTGGTTGGGCTGCATTTTACAAATATGAAGCCGATGAGCAGAAAAAAGCCATGCAACAAGCAAAAGGACGAAGGTAATGGCTGACACTAGAATTGTAGTAACCGCAGATACGAGACAGGCTGAGCGAGCCTTGGGTAATCTTCAAGATACTTTACAAAGTATCGCAGGCATTGTCATAGGCGGGGACGTTGTAAGACAATTGGGTGCCATGGCCATTGAAGCCCAAACACTAAGCAATAAATTACGTTTAGTCAGTGGATCCAGCGAAGCAACCAACGCTAACATGTCTGTCTTGGCTGATACAGCACGACGTACAGGCAGTAACTTGGGTGCAACTGTTGATTTGTTTACCAAATTGGCCGCAAGTTCAACATTTGCTGGTAGTAGTACTCAAGCACTGGCAGGCATTGTTGAAAACTTTAACAAGACTCTACAGATTAGTGGTGCAGATGGTGCCGCAGCGGCCAGTGCTATCTATCAGTTTAGTCAAGCCATGCAAAAAGGTACTCTAAATGGTGACGAATTCCGTACCATTACAGAAACCAACGGCTATCTATTACGTGTACTACAACAAGAATTAAAAGTAAGTGCTACTGAACTGCGTCAAATGGCCAGTGATGGTAAACTAAGTGCTGAAATAGTTGGCAAGGCTCTAGCAGAAAGCACAATGATTGCCAAAGACTACGCCAATGTAGTTCGTACACTTCCACAGGCGTTTGAAAACTTAAAAACAAGTCTAACACTAGCCATTGGCCGACTAGATGATGCATTGGGTGTTACTCGTGCATTGGCTAGAGGTCTAGACTTTTTAGCAGATAACATTGGTATTGTAGTTGGTGCTATTGCTGGACTTGGTGCAGCCTTGTTAGTTTTAGCCGCTCGTAGTGCTATGGTAAATGCTGTGCTTGTACGTAGTGTCTGGGGTGCGGCCATTGTAGGACTTGGTGCTGTTATTGGCTATGCTGCTGAGAAGATGGGCTTGCTTGGTACACTTACAGCAGACGCAGTAGACCAACAGGCAAGATTAAATGGTCAAACCAGCAACGGTCTAGTGCTAAATCATCAACGTACACAACAGGCCTTAGACTTAGACAAAGCACTAAAAGAACAAATCAAGAGTATGCAAGTGGCTGCTCAATTTGACAGCCAAATGAATGGACTAAACAATGTCCAACTTACAGTACAAAAAGAAATTGCCCTAGAGCGTGTCAAATACCTAAAAACAGGTGAAAAGATACTGCCACAACTAGAGCGTGAACTAGCCCTAGCAGTTGAAGCAAGAGAAAATGCTAAGTTAGCACAAGAAGGTCGTGAAATAATTCTTAATAATTTAGGTGCTCAAGCAAGACTACAGCAAGATTTGTTAATAAATTATCAAAAAATTAATGCCGCGGTAGATGCCGGAGCGAGTGCCGGACAAGGCATGATTGCTAGAGAACGTTTGCACTTACAGTACTTAAAAGACATTGCTGTTATTGGTGAAAAAGATCCTACTAAGACATTATTTGAGCGATATCAGGCCAGATTAGCCAGTATCGTTTATGAATTACAATTAGCCAATAAAGAAGCGGCCAAATTAATGGCTGGTGAGATCAACTTGCCACAAGGTGCACCAATGGGTGGTGGTCAAAAGGTTGGCGATGTTCTTAATCCAATGACAGATCGCTACAAGTTAATTCTTGAAGGCGACGTTAACTATAATCTAGAAGCCATACGTTTACAACAAGAATTGTACAACGAAAAATTAGGTATTGCTGAACAATACTACGCGGCATTGCTACAACAAGAGCGTAATTTCCTTGGCATGCAAACATTTGGTAGTGAACAAGCCAAACAAATTGCTCGTGAACGTACAGAATTTGAAAAGAAAACTACACTAGAAAAAACACAATTTGGCATTGAACAAGGCGCTATGATGTTCTCAGCACTGGGCGCCCAAAACAAGAAAGCATTTGAAGCCGCAAAAGCATTAAACATTGCATCAGCCATTATGAACACTTATGCGTCAGTGACCAAAGCACTGGCGGCTTATCCTTGGCCATTCAGTTTAATCCCAGCAGGTGCCGCATTGGCCATGGGTATGGCACAAGTAGCACAAATTCGTGCGCAGAATTATTCAGGACGTGCAATTGGTGGACCTGTTACAAATAACAATCCTTACATAGTAGGTGAACGTGGTCCTGAATTGTTCGTCCCAACTAACAACGGAAGTATCATTCCTAACAATCAATTGAACAGTGGACAAGCAGTCAATATCAATTTCAATATCCAAGCCAACGATGCTCAGGGCTTTGATGATTTATTAACACAACGTCGTGGCATGATTACTCAATTTGTTCGCGATGCTATGACAGAAACAGGACAAAGGAGTAGAATGTAATGAGTGGAACATATCCATCAGACCCAGCCTTTAATGCTGTAAATTTTAAAATTAATACGCCAACACTGATGAGTAGAACCAACAGTGGTAAAAGCCGCAGAGTTGGTATGGGACACAGTTTTTATACCTTTACTGTTAAACATCCTAACATGACCAGTACAGATGCTGGTCCAATATTGGCTTTTGTAGCACAACAATACGGTTCTCTTGAAAGTTTTCAAATTGTCTTGCCAGAAATTAGTTACAGCAAAGTAGGTAATCAAACAACTACTACAGTAACTACTTCAGCATCAGTATTGGCAGGTGTAGACCAAGTCGCTGTTACAGGTGTAGGTGCAGGTAAGAACTTGCTACGTGCTGGCGACTTTTTTAAGTTTGCCAATCACGATAAAGTCTACATGTGCACCGTTACTTGGACCAGTGGTAACCCACTTTATTTTAGCGGTAGTCTAGTAGCAGATGTTCCTAGCGGTACACAAATTACCTATAACGCTGTTCCATTTACTGTTATATTAGACAGTGATGTTCAAGAATATTCAGTTGGTATTGGTGGTATGACCACACTAAGTCTTGACATGAGGGAAACCTGGTAATGAAAATATTTGCTACCGCATGGGAAACAGGTGCTGTATTCATTGTTGACCAAGCAGTCAATTACAATGGTATTGCTTACATTTGCACCACAGCGCATACAGCAGGTGCAACTTTTGATAGTGCTAAATTTGCATTACTTAACCCTGTTACTGATGATTACTACCATCCTGTTAGAGATAGTTTTTATCGCGAGAATTATTTTTGCGTAGATGTTGTTTACATTGGCCTGCCAGATGAAACAGGAACCATTACAGATTCTAGTGTACTTAGATTGTGCAATGGTGGTATAAATGTCACTGTTCCTGATGCTTATGATGTTAATCGCACTTATACAGCGCAAGGTGACTTTATTGGTTTTAGTACGGTATCAGAAGAATTTGATGTCAAAGTAGGCAAGTTTAGCATTTACCTTAGTGGTCTAAGTTCAGGTATGGTCAATAGATTTATTGACCGCGACTTTGAAGGTGCAAAAGTACAGATAGGCAAAGCATTCTTAGACTATCAAACTCTGCAACCTATTGAAGATAAGGTCTATATTGTCTTTGATGGTCTTGTCTATAATGTAAGTATTACTGAAAATGCTGTCACATGCGACATCACTATTGATTGTTCGACATTGTGGGCAGACTTTGACAGAAAGAATGGACGCATGACCAATAACAACAGCAACTGGCTATTTCAATATGGCAACACCAGCGATACATGTTTTAGTAAAACAGCCACAGTAGGCGCACAAGAGTTCAAATGGGGTAGAGCATGATAGTACGCAAAATGCAACCCTATGAATTTGATTCAACAATGATTTGTTTCAATTACTACAGAGACGAAGCCATAGAAGCCATACCTCGCATAGCGGAGGAATATGATGAGAACTCAATGATTGAGACCATTCGCCTGTATGCAACAAATTATGAATACGTGTGGTTCAATGCCTATGAAGGACAACGTGTAGTTGGATTTATTGGCGGCTACCTAAGTCAAAATCCTTGGAATCGACAATTGGTTACTGCCAACGTAGGATTTGTATTTTTACTTGAAAGCCACAGAACACTTGAAAACTTTAGAATGCTCATGCGTGAGTTTGAAGCATGGGCGCAGTCTTGTAACTGTGTAGAAGTCACTGCTGGTGATATTGGCATTGATATTGAACGCAGACAAAAACTATACGAACACTTTGGCTTTAAGCCTATCTTAATGATGACTAAGGAATTAAACAATGAGTAAGGTCTTTAAAGCCGTTGGTAATGCCGTTGGTGGCGTAGTAAAAGCCGTTGGATCTGTAGTCAAGGGCGTAGTCAATGCTGTAGCAGGCGTAGTCAGTGGTGTTATAAACTTTGTTGTAAGCCCATTCTTAGGTTTATTTGGCCTTGGAGCACCTAGCATGCCGGATGTGGCCACTCCTGACAGCATCAAAGGTGTTATGGTGCAACGTGAAGGCAGTGATCAACACATTCCTGTTGTATATGGTTATAAAAAAGTAGCAGGTACAATTACATTTGCAGAAACAGGCGCAGATACAAACAAATATTTGTGGGTTGCTTATGTCATGAGCGAAGGCCCAGTAGAAGGACTTCACGAAGTATGGATTGACAATACACAATTGCCTAGTGCTTTAATGCCTGCTCTTAATAGAGGTGAACGTGTTACTGTTACAGGTAAAGATTCAAAAGGTGTAGATTGCAAATTTAACAATCTTACACAACTGCAATTTTGGAATGGTGGTTATTTTAACACACCTAGTGCAACCAATGTAGGTACAAGCATAGGTGCTGGTATTTTTAGTGGCAGTCCAAGTTGGACTAATTCTATGCATTATAACGGACTTGTTACTGTGTTTGCTCGTTACGAATGGCCAACTGACACAACCAACAATCCATTTGGTGGTTCAATTCCTAAATTAGAAGTTTGTATGCTGGGTCGTAAGGTCCAAACATTGACTTCAGGTACTCCTGAACTTTATGAACATGGACAATTCTTAGATGGTTACACAGAAGCGTATTCAACTAACCCTGCCGAAATATTACTAGACTACTTACGCCATCCACGTTATGGTAAAGGTCTTGTCAACAATGACATTGATTGGGAAAGTTTTAAACGTGCCGCAGCCAAATACAATCAACAAGTTACTTTTATTTCAGGAGCAACTGGTCCAATACTTCGCCTTGATTATGTTGTTAACACCGGACAAACTATTTTTAATAACTGCAAAGAAATGCTTAGTAATTGCCGCAGTTATTTGCCGTTTACACAAGGTCGTTACAAATTAATTGTAGAAGACGCTGGTAATCCAACAGACATTACCAGTGGAAGTGCGCCAATTGCCGCTACATTCAACAAAGACAACATCATAGGCGAAATTACCTACACAGGCATTGAAAGAAGCAGCAAATACAATTCAGTTACTGTCAATTACTGCGAACCTGCTAACCAATGGAGTAATCAAAGTGTAACTTATCCAGAAACATTTGCAGAACGTCAGGCATTAATTGATGAAGATGGTGGGCGTGAATACACCGGTGAATTTACATTTGCTGGAATTACTAATCCTGGCATAGCCAAAGATTTTGCAAGGCTAATTTTAAACAAAAGCCGTTATCAAGATGCCATTAATTTAACAGTTACCAGTCAAGGTTTTGAACTTGAACCCGGTGACAACATTTACATTGATGCTAACATTCTTAAGTTTGGTACAGATCCATTACTCAATGCTATTCCTTGGCGCATTATTAGCATTAAACTAAACAATGATTATTCATTTACACTAGGCTGTGTACGCAATCCAGATTTTATCTATCCGCATGTACGTCAAGGCGAGATTGATTACAAGTACGCATTGTATGTTCCAAAAGGCGCAACAAGATACTATCCACCTGAGCCAATTGGCATTCCTATTGGATATAATCCACCTACCAGTGCACCTACCAATGATAGTGACGCACCGCCAGCCAGCACTGGGGTTGGTCAATTAGTAGACCTTAGTGAATTATACGATATTAAGATTGTGGTCAAGTCAGGTTTAGTCTATGCTACCATGGCATTCAATCAACCAAATAATAATGCTTATCTAAGCACCATAGTCAAATACAAACAAAATTCTACAACAGTAACCAATTGGACAACATTAGAAGTCACAGACAAACCGGGAGCGAATCAGCCTATTGCCATTGAAATTGGCCCACTGACCAACAATAGCCAGTACTATCTAACCACTCAGGTCAAGTACACAACACTGGATCTAAGTACAAAGACATCAACTTACACAGTTAATGTTGCGGCACAGATCAGTACTGGTAGCGGTGGTACTGCTACTGGTGGCTCAGCAGGTTCAGGCGGTGGCACAACACCTGTAACTGATACTGGTGCTACAATTAGTCCTACAAACAGCAATACATTCAGTAGTGTAATAATGGCCACAGCAACTTCAGGTGGCTTGCCTTACAGCACACGAACACTTAACATAACATTACGTCAAGACATGAGTCTAGGAGTCAATCCTAATTTAGTTGGCGTTGAAGTCTACAGTAAACCAAGTCAAAATCCCAAATGGTACAAACGTACATTGACTCCAACAGTAACACAGGGCAATGACATTAGTTTTAGCATGACTGTAGGAGATAGATTATATCCACTAGTACCTGGTACTAGTCCAACTCCAGCGGCCGCCGATGATTGGGATTTTATTTTTAGATTTAGTTACAGAGATGGCACAGTTAGCCAATATCAATATCACGCCACAAATTGTAGCGTTGAATACAATGGATCTAGTTACAGTTTCAATCCATTAACCACTGGCAGTATTTCTAACAGAGAATTGACTTCAAGTTATACTCCTCAGGTTGTAGATGCAACCGACGTTATTGAAACAAGAAACTTAAACTTGGGTATCAAATCAATCAGCAATGCCATAAGCATTGGCACACAGGCCATTTATTTTGCCTTTAACACACCTAGTACATTAGACATACTAAACTGGAAAGGTGCTCGTTTGTATTGGCACCAAGTGGGTACAGCAAATACTTGGACTAGTGTAGATTATGTGCCAGTAAGCACTGATGTCACAGGCTACTACATTGGCCTAAACATTAACTACAACGTGGCTTATGAATACGTCATAGTTCCATTAGTAGACTACGCAGGTAGTACTGTAGAAGCCAATCAAGGACGCTATATCAGCGGTGCAATTAATAATACAAGTGGTTACGGTGATTGGAGTCCGTACTTAAACGTGCAGGGCCTTGAAGCAGTAGCCACAGCCAAAGCACGTATTGGATCTGCTCCAGCAGGTACTCCGGTGCGTACTACTAAATTTGACAGCATTGATGACACAACACTAGTTACAGGTGGATATCCATACAATCCACGACGTGTGCAGTTTAGTATCAAGCAATTGGTAGAAGCCAGTCCTAACCCAAGACTAGCAGGCATTAAGATTTACTACAAACGTGCAGGTGCTGTAAATTATTATGAAGTCAAGTATCCGTTGCCAGTGGGTTATACAGAAGGCAATACAATTACGTTCAACAGCACACAAACAACGCCTGCAATGGAACTAGGTGCGCCTAACTATCCTGCGGCATTGCCTGCTACTGAAGATTATCAAAACTATGATTTTATCATTCGTTGGTACTACGATGACAACAGTGACAGTGACTTTGAACTTAACTTTACTAACTTAAAAGGACGTGGCAGTTGCATTGAACGCTGTGCTACACAATACCAATTCCGTTTCTTAGGTGCTAGCGGTACTGTACCTGGTGCTAACTGGACCAATGCTAGTAGCATTAACACAGCCAAGACCAATATTACCACAACTACCATCAACAACCAAACTCCAAATACAGTAGATACTGTTACTGATATTACAAGTAAAATTACTCCATATATTCTAACCAGCGGTGTAGAAAATGGCACCAATACGCTATCATTCTTTGGTAGTAGTCCAGGTGCTAGTTTGTTGCCGTACTTCAAGAGTTATCGAGTTCTTTACAGACAAATTACTGTAGGCACCAATACATTTTACAACACCGCAGATCCAAAAGAATTTGTTTTAGATACGGCTGTAAATTACAATGGCGCATTGATGACTGATGGACGTGGTATTAAGATACCTAATATACTTTGGGATCAAGAATATGAAATGGCCATTATTCCACAGGTATGGAATGGTACATTAATCAGCGATGCCACAGAATGTTTTTATGTTCGTGGCAAGTTTCACAACAGAACTTCAGAAACTACAGGAACCAATCCATATCCAGATTATCGCACAGGATCTAATTGGTTGTCCAAGTATCCAGCAACTAAAACATTGACTGCCACAGCCTTAAGTGTCTTGTCTACATATCCAGTCAGTGGATTTAGCAGTACTGCTGTTACACGAGTAACCAGCACAGGCTACAATTTAACTGAATCAGCAAGAAAATACTGGAAGTTGTCATTTAACATTCCTGTGGGTTGTAAATTTAACTTATACAGACGTAGTGTTTGCGTGCCTACAACAACTGCCAAGGCTTTTGATCCTTCAAGTCTTTGGGGTTATGGCCGCTGGGAAAAGATCAGCAGTAATGCACCAACAAACTGTACTATAGATGCCAGCGGCAATGCAGTCATACATGTACGTCCAGCAATCAGTGGACTTTATGAATTTTATCGCAGTTTCTATTGGGCCAGCAATAACAATGCTACAACCAATCCTTTGTATGACAATCCAATGAGCACAACAGATACTACAGTCAAGCGTTTGGTAGGTGATGCTACAACCGTTGGTTATTATGGTTATAATATCAGCAATGGTGTCATTGGTAAAGAAGCAACGCAATTTATGATTGTCATAACTTATGACAATGGTGTTAGTTTTGTTGAATCAACCAAAGCCCAATTGTTTACTGTAAAAGATGCTGCCAGCGGTTTGTACACAGATAATCCAATTGACTATACTACTGCAACTTACACAACCACAGCCAGTGCAACTACTATCAGTCCACTGCCTTCAGGCATTGACATCAGTAGTAGTCATGCAAACATCAACAACATGAAACGCACTATTAGCGAATACAGAAATCTAGTTGCTAGTACAAGTATTAAATTAGGCAGCGTCAATGCCGCATATACAGTACCAACTGCAACACCACCAGTTCAATAAGGATAAAAGATGGCATTAACTCAATCAACTTATAGGCAAGATCCAACAACTGGTCAAGTGTTTCCAGAAGGAACTACTACTTGGAGTGGTTTAAGTTCTAGCACTTGGTCATCATGGCGTAATTGGAATAAAAATTACAACGAACAAATAGTTTACTACTTTGGTCCTGTAGACATCAGTGTACCGCCTAAAAACTTTACCTTTAGAATTTTTACTGATTCAAATGCAGAAATCAGTTATGAAATCTATACCAGTACAACCGGTGCTTATGCTGGGGAAGAAACCAAAACAGTTATAAGTCAAAATCAAACAGGTATTACTGGATTTTATGGTGTTAAAGCAGTCATAGCCGTGATTGCTGATGCAGTAGCAGGCTTGCCAATAATCAATAGCATACGTTATGAATATTCTACTGTAGGACAACAGCAGTTGACATTCAGTCAAATCAATACCAGCACACTTGATGGATCTAGTAGTAGTAGAACATTAAATCTAAATGCCAACGTAGGTGGAATTACCCAAGTAAATATTCAACCTTATGAAGTAACTGCTTATGCGGTAGATGCTTATGTTAGCAATACAGCCACAAGCACGTACCTAATACCAAAAGTAATTAGCAGTACCAGTACAACATTAACATTTGCCCTAGTGGGTGTAGACAACCAACCGCGTGATGGCGTTGTAGACATTAATTTACAAACACTTCCCATGCAGTACATGGAAGGCAACAATTTATTAAGCAATTAATCGGAGACATCAATGACATTCCCAACAACACCAATTCCAACAGAAAACCTAGACAGCGATGCAGATGATCCTAGTCTAGCCCGTGTAGATTTGCTACAGGCTGTTGAAACATTAAACACCATTATGGATGAAGCCAACACAGCCTTTGGAGTTTGTGTATTGGGTTCAGGTGGATTTATCAACGCAGCACAAATACCAGACAATTTGGTATCAACTACCAGTCTAAGCCTAAGCCCAACCAATGGGCGTGTAAATTTAGACTACGTATTGCGTATGACCAAGATTCCAAAAAGCAGTCTAGTCTTGCAAACAGATTTGGCCGCAGGCGATATAGTGGTCTGCACAGATGCTGATGCAGGTAGCCCAGCCATTTGTTTTTATACTGGCTCTGCTTGGAAATACTTGCCATTAGCCAGCATGACTAACCTAATTAGTTAAGAAATAGGTTTTGGTACCCTAATAACCTCTTGATTTTCAAGAGGTTTTTTTACCTCTAAAAACAGAATTTTGCATTTATAGGCGTTTTAGTATCAGAGTACATGGAAGCCTAATTTAATGGCCATTTAAGACTCATATTTTAAATATGGTATGGACAAAAACGAATTTAGACGCAGATTAGAACAATTGGCTGAGTTGCGAGATCGCCGCCCTGCCAAAAGCCCAACCCATAATCGCTTGGTCAAAGAAACTGTCACGGAAATAGATGAATTGACTGGCGAAGAAATTGAAGTAGAACGCGAAATCACAGTCAATGACACTTTAGGCTTTGATTTGGTAAAAATTCGAGATAGAGTTGCAGTCTGCGAATTGGGCTGTGGTGATTTGGTTGCTAACCAAGTGATTGAAACCAAACTAGTTGAATATCCAAAAAGACATTGGCGTACTCGTTGTAAAAATTGTGACTGTTTTGTAAGTCCAGACGGACAAGGATTTATTCGGGGTGGTACGCATATCCAAGGTGCATTTGTTCAATACTTTAAACAACAGATCGAGCAAAAAGCCACAAAATCAGCAGTTTTTAAAGCCCAGGAATAAATAAATGTGTTAAAGAGGTCAATGAGTAGCAATTACTTGTTGGTTCCTGTGATTAGTACAAGGCTGTATGCGTCACGTGAATACTATCCTATCTTCCTTGATTGCCATGTCAATGAATTATTCCTATCAAAATCCTCTTTAACACCAAAAGCCCAGTGCCGTTACTGGGCTTTTTCTTTTGCCGTTTCATTTGATATTATTCCATACTTGTAATACACTATACACTTAGGTATATAAATATAAAATAGGAATAAGGAATAACATGGCATATACACCTAACTTTAATGACCCACGAGTGATTGCTCGTTCAAAGCAAGCCATTGGTTTTGCTTGTGGAGTAATGAGCACGACTAAACCACATGCATGGAGTTCGAGATACATCGACAAGTACTTTGGCATTTCAAGCAATAAGTTATCTAGATATCTCAGAGACAAATTGCTTATATGTACAGATGACTACTACAGATATAATTCTACTTCGAACCAATGTAAGCAATATAAGTTAAATCAAACTGGGTTAGATTATCTCAGAGAACAATTAAAATTAACACACATACAAACATACCCTAGTGTATTACAAGTCGCTAAATCTGACCACACAGATGAATTGGCTACAGGTAAATTTGAATATTCGGACAAAAGTAATCGTCTTTGGCACCCATTACAGCGATATCGCAAGCAATACAAACGACAAATACTAGCGGATCATGGATATGAACACAACTATGACATTGAATGTTGTGCTCCAACACTAATACATCAATACAGTCAAATGATCCCAGAAATCATTGTTGATGGCAAATGGCGACAAGGACCAATGGATTTGTATTTGTTTGCACTACGCAGATATTTAGAAGACAGACAACAAGTCCGAGAAGAACTAGCCCAAGAACTAGAACTTCCTGTAGAAGCAATCAAAGAAGTCATTAATGCTTTATTTGCTGGTGCTGTTATTAGCAGACATCCAGACTCAGATATCTACCAAATTCTCAATGGAGATATTGCTCGTATTGAATTTCTCAAAGAAAATAAGTTTATAACTGAACTTCGTAGTGATATTCGAACTACTTGGGAATATATTCGTCCTGTACTTCAAAAGAGAACTCGTAAACAAGCCAATGGCAAAGAACGACTATGTCCTATTACAAGTAAGCAGAAGTGGCAGGTCTACTTCGAACAAGAACGACTTGTATTGAATTCAGTTCGAACTTACCTAGATCAATTAGGAATTAGATATTTCTTAGAACATGATGGGTGGAGTTGTGAGCGAGAACTCAATCAGACTGATCTCAGAGATTTTATACGAGATCAAACTGGTTATGATTTAAGATTTGAACATATGAAATTAACACACATACAAACATACCCTAGTGTATTACAAGTCCAAAAAGGAGAGTAAAATGAAGTCTATTACAACAAATATTCATTGGAAAACACATTGCGATTGTGAAAAAGCAATCATTCCTAGATATCATAAAGGAAAGTTCAATCTTATTCCCGGACTTTATTGTGCTAATCACGGCAAATTGATACAATGGCTAAACGATGAACAATATGAAGAAGCCATAGATTTAGGAATACTTGATATTGGTCCTATGAATGATGATGAAGCCAAAGTTTTAAAAGAACAATTTCGACATAGAGCAGATCAATCAAAAGCAAGACAATGGAATGAACAACTTCCGGACACTGATATCGATAATTTAAAATGGACCATTGGAAAATATACAAATTGGTACATTAAGGATTTACCCGAACAATATATGCGTTGGGCAATTATGAATATTGATGATCCAAAATTAATAAATCCGTTAGCGTCAATTTGGCTTAAAAAACATCCAGAATATAAACTATGAAACTTGAATACTGCCGCATAGAAGACTTTAGATTGTTGTCATTGGGTGTTGATGCCAGAACATGGACTTGGTTGTATAATCTTCCAGATGTAGAATATCGCAGAGACTACTGTTGCTTTTTTGTCTTAAAAGGCAGTTCTAGTCATACTCAGATTGTCCTAAAACTAGGAGATGTCTTTGACTAATGCCACAGCATCAAGTATAATTGTGTTTTTTAAGGACACATATGACACAAGTAGTACAGTTGATCAATAGACTTTTTTATCGTCAAGACAAAGAAAAAATTAAAAGGATGTTAAGCAATTTAAATAATGCATGAAAGTTAAAACTCAAGATATAAAAGCATTAAGACTACAAATACATCAAGAACAACAGGGTCTATGTGCTATATGCCATGACCCTGTTGATTTGACTGAAGCAGTATTGGATCACTGTCACAAGACGGGTTATATTCGTGCAGTCTTGCATCGCGGTTGCAACGCATTTATTGGTCACCTCGAGAATAACCAAGCCCGAAATAGAATTACTGCCAAAAGATTGCAAGCCATACTTGCCAATTTCCAATTCTACGTCAACACGCACAGACTTTTGGTGCATCCAACGCACAAGACTCCAGAAGAAAAGAAACTGCGGGCTAAAAAACGAGCACGAGCACGACGAACTAAAAAGACCTAAATTTAGCCGTTTTTTATTGACTTTGATAAATAAAAGATATATAATACACACATAGAGAGGGCGAGAATATTTTTAAAAGGAGATTCTCCGGATAAGCCCTCTAATAACAAAGGCACTTATGGACATAGACTATGACAAGGCAATCTCGTTACAAGGCTCCTGGGGTTACAGCCCAACAACTCCGTTCTTGGATCAACAGGCAGAGAACAAGACCCACGCCCAGTCCACTGTATATCCAGTGGTTGAGGCAACAATTTCGTATAACAGCAACAGCAGAGGTGAAAAATGAAAAAGTACTTGATAGTTCTAGCAATTAGTTTTAATGCACAGGCCGCAGAGCAGGTTATTACCTCAACCGGCAGTTATTTGATTCAAAGCACAGGATCAACTACCTATGTAACACAAACAGCAGGCAGTTCCACTAACACTAGTTCTAATATTGGAGTTGCCGTACCAGTTAATGTCAATCCAGTAACAGGCATTGGCATGATACAAGGACCCAATGGTGCTAGTGCTGTAATTCGCAGCGGATCAACTACCACTGTAGTTCCATTAAGTGGAGGTCGTCGTTAATGTCAGGTGATAAAAAGTCAGGAAAGATATATCCACATATTTGGAAGTATGGTCCAGATCCATTCAAACACGAAATACATGAAAACTTTCTAAAAGCCAAAGCACAGGCCATGTTTCGTAAAGAAGGTTGGGATTTTGAATTTGAAGAATTTTACGATTTATGGAAAGATGATTGGCACAACAGAGGCCGTGCCGCAGAAAATGTTTGTCTAACACGCCAAGATTGGGATTTGCCTTGGAGTAAAACCAATTGCTATATTATCAGTCGCAAAGAGCATTTGATACAGCAAGGTCATAGACGTGCCAGTCAAAACATGACCTACAAACCACGCAAACAAAAAACCTCTCCTAAGAATAGATATTTTAAAATGAGGATAGATGTATGAACGAAATCAAATACTCAGCCAAAGGTTTTACACAAAGCAACAATGAGTACGTAACTATTGATCAAGATGACATGTCACGTCTCCTTAATCAAGCCATTAAGACACTGGCAACTTTTGCTGAACTAACAGCCACAAGCGAAGGTTCACGCACACTAATGAACCGCAATAGAGAACTTTATGGTAAACGCGGCAAGACAGATATTGCCCCAGGACGTGAAAATACCATTATGTCAGTTATTGGTGGTTTTGTTCGCAATTACATGAGCAAACAAGATGCATTTAAAAATGACATTAGCCTAAACCAATTGCCTTATCTAGCACAGGCTCTAAATGAGTACGGTGCAGAACTGGGTTACGAGCCCGTTGTATTTCGTAACCAATTATTTGATTTTGGAAAGTGATATGTCAAAAAGAAATCCCTTTGGACAAAACTTTAATCCCTATGACGCACTAGTAGAACTTAATGATAGACTCAGTCGCTTGGAGCAAGTGCATAATCAATTGGCTGATGACTACATGAAAACACAGCGCGAACTTGACATAGCATTAGAATGCTTGAATAGTTTGCAAAAAGGACACCTTGCACTAAGTCAAACAGTTACTACAAGTATCTTGGAAAAATTTGACATAGATCCCAGTGAAATATACGGAAAAAAGGGTTCTAGGTAAATACATTACTGAGGACCCAAAATGACAAAACCCGCCGTTACTTTACGCAACACCAAGGCCGCTGCCTTAACCTATGCAGAGTTAGATACTAACTTTGAAAATTTACGTGATGCCACAATAACTGTTAGCGACGGCACCAACAGCAAGGCCCTCAACCTCAATGACACACTCGAATTCACAGCCGCTGGTACAGTAACCATTGGCGTTAATGCATCAACTGGTGTAGTTACAATTACTGGCACTGGCGCAGGCACAGTTAATAGTGGTGCCGCAAATGCACTGGCCTATTACCCAAGTGCAGGATCTACAGTAGATGATACACGGTTAACTTACAGTTATGATAGTGGTGGTGATGTAATTACACTGGCAACACTTAGTAATAGTTCTCTGTCAATTGGCGATGGGTCTGGTGCAGTTGCACTAAATCCAGGCTCCGGAAATTTTGTATCTATTACTGGTGGATTGTCCACAACAACTTATATAAATGTTAATGTAACACCAGGACAACCGCATTTTAGTGGCAGTGGCAGTGGCACTTATGCCAATAATGCTACTGTTGATTTTGTTGATTTTGCTGGTATATTGGTAATTAATAATCTTTCAACAAGAAATGTAAGCATGTGGATTTGCGGAGGAAGTTCTGCAACAAAAATAAGTGATAGTTTAAACAATACTGGTGGAACTGTTACATATTTTACTGGTAGCCCATATGGTTATCGCTGGACCAATAATACAGGATCAACTGCCAGTTTTAGTTTCATGGCATTTCAAACATCTAGTCTATCATAACTTTTTCTGACATTTTTTAAGGTTTTTTAAGGTTTGCCATAAATACTTGTGCGAATCGCAAACAGACAACCTTTTGTGTTGTCTGATATGACAACACAAACCTTATAAGGAGACCAATATGTCAGCAGCAAGTAATTATTTAGAGAACAAGGTTCTTGACCACGTTCTAACATCAACATCTTACACCGCACCAACTACACGTTACCTAGCATTGTTTAACAACACTTCAGGTTCAGCAGCAACTAACCTAGAAGCAGGTACACTAACTGATGAAATTTCAACATCAGGTACAGCCTATGCACGTAAAGCCGTAACATTTGCAGCCGCTAGTTCTGGTTCAAGTGCTACTAACGCAACTGTAACTTTTGATGCAGCAACAGCATCATGGGGTACTGTAACTCACGTGGCAGTTATGGACGGTGGCACAGCAGGTGCAGGCAACGTATTGTTTTGGGGTGCAGTAACCACATCTAAGACAATTGATACAGGCGATACTTTCCAAGTAACTTCAGGTAACTTGACAATTAGCCTAGCCTAATAGTAATACTAGCCAACAAGGGGAGTTCGCTCCCCTTTCAGGCTGACA